>Ga0208112_100296_pt1 | contig 57763 bp, 48 predicted proteins | sample HotLakConsoUCCLE_FD_184736 | JGI IMG/M metagenome (GOLD analysis project Ga0208112, IMG submission 184736) | Hypersaline microbial mat communities from Hot Lake, Washington, USA - Hot Lake Consortium UCC-LE (SPAdes) (version 2) ...
ACCCGCCGTACTTGGCTGACAATACCTTCGTAATTGCAGCCGTCAGCGTGGTCTTGCCATGGTCAACGTGACCAATTGTACCAATGTTAACGTGTGGCTTCGCGCGATTATATGCTTCTTTTGCCATAGCTTTATTCGATTTAAACTTTAATTACTTTTCTTCAATAATGGTTTTCGCAATGGAATCGGGAACCGGTGAGAATTTCTCAAATTCCATCGAGTAGACTGCACGTCCTTGTGAAAGTGATCGAAGGTTCGTGGAGTATCCGAACATTTCTGCGAGGGGAACCTCCGCATTGATGATGGATCCGTCAATCTGATTATCCATTCCTAAAATCATGCCGCGACGGCTGTTCAGGTCTCCGATAATATCGCCCATGTACTCTTCGGGAGTAATGACTTCAACCTTCATAATAGGTTCAAGGATAATAGGTCCTGCACGTTTGGCCGCTTCACGCAGACCGGCACGAGCACAAAGCTCAAAGCTGAGTGCATCGGAATCGACATCGTGATAGGAACCGTCAAAAAGTCGGACTTTGAGTCCTTCAATAGGGTATCCGGCCTGAATTCCGGATGACATTCCCGATTTGAATCCTTTCTCCACAGGCCCGATGAATTCACGGGGAATATTACCACCCGTTACTTCATTTACGAACTGGAATCCGGTATTGCCTTCTACAGGCATGATTTCAAACTGAATGTCTGCAAACTTACCACGTCCACCGGTTTGTTTCTTGTAGACTTCGCGGTGAGTGAACGACTTGGTAATGGTTTCACGGTAGGAGACCTGAGGTTTACCGACATTGGCTTCCACCTTGAATTCACGTTTCAGGCGGTCAACAATGATTTCCAGGTGAAGTTCACCCATACCGGCAATGGTAGTCTGACCGGTTTCATCGTCAACGGATACTTTGAATGTAGGATCTTCTTCAGCGAGTTTAGCAAGTCCCGTTGTAAGTTTGTCGTTATCAGCCTTGGTTTTAGGTTCAACGGCGAGCTTAATAACCGGCTCTGGGAAGACCATCTGCTCGAGGATAATCGGCGCGTTCTCGGCAGCTAGTGTATCACCGGTACGAACTTCTTTGATACCTACAGCGGCTGCGATATCACCGGCGCGAACAACCTTGATATCTTCTTTTGTGTTGGCATGCATTTTCAGCAGTCGACCGATACGCTCTTTCTTTCCGGTTGATGTATTCAACACATAGGAACCTGCTTCCAATGTTCCTGAATAAACCCGGATAAAGGTGAGTTTACCGACATAGGGGTCGGTTGCGATTTTAAAAGCGAGAGCTGCAAATGGTTCTGTAGAACTCACTTTTCGTTTAAGTTCTTTTTCCTCGTCGTCTGGATCGGTACCGGTTACGGCGTCAACATCCAGCGGGGATGGCATGTATTTTACTACATCATCAAGCAGTGCCTGAACACCCTTATTTTTAAAGGCGGTTCCACATACAACCGGATTGATTGTAAGATTCAAGGTAGCCTTACGGATAGCAGCTTCCAGTTCGTCGACGGTAATTTCCTCTTCCATGAGGTATTTCTCCATCAGCGCCTCGTCGGTATCAGCTACAGCTTCGATGAGTTCTTTGCGATAATTTTCTGCTGTTTCGCGCAGATCATCGGGAATTTCAATTTCTTCAAGAGACTTACCGAGATTGGCATCATCCCAGATATGCCCCTTCATGTGCAGCAGATCAACAACGCCCTTGAAGTTCTCCTCTCTTCCGATTGGAATTTGAAGAGGCACCGCGTTTGCGTTGAGTTTTGTACGCATTTTGTCGACCACATTGAAGAAGTCGGCACCGGTACGGTCCATTTTGTTTACAAACGCGATCCGCGGAACCTTGTACTTGTTTGCCTGGCGCCATACAGTTTCAGATTGTGGCTGAACAGCTCCCACGGCACAGAAAACGGCAACAGCACCATCAAGAACCCGGAGTGAACGCTCAACTTCAACGGTGAAATCAACGTGGCCAGGTGTGTCAATAATATTGATACGTGTACCTTTCCAGTTACAGGTTGTAGCGGCTGAAGTAATGGTAATACCTCGCTCGCGCTCCTGCTCCATCCAGTCCATGGTAGCTGCACCATCATGCACTTCACCAAGACGGTGGGAAACACCGGTGTAGAATAGAATCCGCTCTGTAGTCGTCGTTTTACCTGCATCGATGTGAGCCATGATGCCGATATTACGCGTGTTCCTGAGTTGATCTACGATTTGAGCTTCGGTCATTGTTGTAGGGAATTAAAAAGACTTTCGTGATTTAGAATCGGAAGTGAGCGAAGGCTTTATTAGCTTCGGCCATACGATGGGTTTCGTCCTTTTTACGTACGGCACCGCCTTCATTATTGGCCGCATCGGTAAGTTCACGTGCCAGTCGGCTCGACATGGATTTATCGTTTCTGTTTTTGGCTGAGTTAATCAACCATCGCATTCCGAGCGCTGTACTTCTTTCTGTGCGAACTTCTACCGGCACCTGATAGGTGGATCCACCCACACGACGGCTTCGAACCTCGATTACAGGAGCGGCATTACCCAGTGCTTCCCGGAAGACTTCGATACCTGGCTTACCGGTTTTTTCTTCGATGATTTCGAAGGCCTGGTACAGAATTTTTCGTGCTGTATTTTTTTTGCCGTCTTTCATCAAGCAGTTTACAAAACGCGTGACCAGTTTGTCAGCAAACTGTGCATCTGGCTTGATATGACGTATTTCCGCTTTTCTTCTTCGCATTGTCGTATGAAATAAGAATTCAGGTTTGAACCCAGTTTGAATCGGTTATCAGGAGCTTGCCTTGGGCTTTTTGGCACCATAAAGGCTGCGACCCTGCTTACGGTCGTTCACACCGGCTGTATCCAGTGCACCGCGAATAATGTGGTAGCGTACCCCGGGAAGATCCTTCACACGGCCACCGCGGATAAGCACTATAGAGTGCTCCTGCAGGTTGTGCCCCTCTCCGGGAATATATGCTGTTACTTCAATGCCGTTGGTCAGGCGAACCCTGGCTACTTTGCGGAGCGCTGAGTTAGGTTTTTTCGGAGTTGTAGTATATACTCGGGTACAAACTCCTCTTCGCTGAGGGCAACTTTGCAGGGCAGGAGCGGTAGTTTTGCTAACCTTGCTTTTTCTGCCTTTTCTAATTAACTGCTGAATCGTTGGCACGGTATTACAATCTAATTTGGTTGATTTTTTTCAGAGCTTGTAAATATAGCATTTATTGTCTCACAACTCCAAACAGATAATTTCGATATATTCACAAATACCCTTGTTTTTTGCCCATATCGCCGGATTCAGGGTAATACCGGAGCCAAACACACCAAAACAACGATTAAGCGATATATACAGGTATATCTCTATATGCAGTTAAATGATCTCCCCCGCATGACTCCACCGCGTCTGAAGGCCCTCCGCGACTCCGGAGTGGATGGGATTGGTGATCTTCTGTATCTGTTTCCCAGGCGCTACATTGATCGTTCTACGGTTTTACCTATCAGAGAGATTTCTTCGGGTCAGACGGTAACTGTAATCGGTCGGATTCTTCAGGCGGAAGAAGCCGGTTTTGGCCGAAACAAACGACTTCATGTTACTATTTTCGATGGAACCGGTAGGCTGGAGGGGGTTTGGTTCAAGGGGCTGAAATTCTTCAAAAAGCGGTTTAAACCCGGAAAAGTGGTTTCCTTTTACGGAACTGTGAAACAATTCGGGACATCTCTTTCAATGAGCCACCCGGATGTGGAAGATATTGAAGACGGGGATACTGCGGGTCGGGGGCTGGTTCCGGTCTACCCTTCCACTAACTTCTTTAAAACAACGTACATCAGCAGCCTTACCATACAACGCTGGATTGCCCAGATTTTGCAGCGTCAACGTTTTGAGGAGTACCTCCCCGATTATATGTTGCGCGATTACCGTCTTCCTCAGCGCAGGGATGCCCTGACATCCATACATATTCCAGAGCATATCGGACAGCCTGCGGCGGGATTGCGCAGGTTCAAGTTTGAGGAGCTGCTTCTTTTTCAGCTCAGCATGCAGCAGCTTCGCCAGACACGTATTGAGCAAAACCCCGGTGCCATGCTTGAATCCGGGGACCTTACCCGTGACTTTGTCACCCGCGTGCTTCCTTTCAAGCTTACCGAGGGGCAGCTGCGTGCTGTTCACGACATAGTGCAAGATATCAGCTCCGGCAAGCAAATGAACCGGCTTATTCAGGGAGATGTTGGCAGCGGGAAAACGGTAGTTGCTGTTTTAGCCCTGCTCATGGCTCTGGATTCGGGCTACCAGGGTGCGATGATGGCTCCAACCGAGATTTTAGCTGAACAGCACTATCACACCCTTACGGAATACCTTACGCCATTAAATATTCGTGTCCGCTTGCTTACCGGCAACCAAAATACGGCACTGCGGCGCGATGTACTCACCGATATCGAAGGGGGTAAGGCACAAATTGTAGTGGGTACGCATGCACTGATACAGGATAAGGTCCGTTTTCATCGACTTGGCATGGTAGTTATAGATGAGCAGCATCGTTTCGGGGTTATGCAACGGAGCAATTTGCTCAGCAAGGGAACACATCCACACGTTCTGGTTATGTCCGCCACGCCCATTCCCCGCTCCCTTGCAATGACCCTGTACAGTGACCTTGACGTAACCCTGATCAAGGGCCTGCCTGCCGGCAGAAAACCCATCAGCACGGTAGTCCGCTTCGACAAAAACCGACCGGATATTTACCGGTTTGTTCACGGTGAAATCACGAAAGGAGGGCAGGTTTATGTGGTATTCCCACTGGTGGAGGAGTCTGAATCGCTGGATCTGAAGGATGCCACAATGGGTTTTGAGCAATTGCGCGATCTGTTCCCGGATTTTCAGGTAGGTTTAATTCATGGCCGGATGAAATCGACAGAGAAAGACCTCGTCATGCAAGCCTTTGCTTCCGGATCTCTGCACATACTGGTTTCAACTACCGTCATTGAAGTGGGCGTTAACGTGCCCAACGCCTCTGTGATGATTATAGAGCACGCCGAGCGTTTCGGTTTATCACAGCTGCATCAGCTACGGGGCCGGATTGGCAGAGGAAGCAGAAAAAGCTACTGCATTCTGATGACTGACGTCAAGCGCAGTAAGGAAGCCAGGTTCAGGCTTGAAACCATGAGCAAGACGCAGGACGGCTTTGAAATTGCGGAGGCTGATTTAAAACTGCGCGGTCCGGGAGACTTTCTGGGAACCAAGCAAAGTGGTTTACCAAGCTTCCGATTCGCCGACATAATAGAAGACCAGCCCATCGTTGAGGAAACACGCGATCTGGCCAGGAAAATTCTGCGTGAAGACCCGGGATTGGAGCATCCTGAACATCAGGGATTAAGCCATGTTTTCAGGCGTTATTTTGATTCAAAATCACACTATTTCGGCATGGGCTGAGGTCAATCGGTTCATTTTTTGTCCAGGCGCTTACGGTCATTATGATCCAGATATTTCTTCCGGATGCGGATACTTTTAGGGGTAATTTCAAGAAGTTCGTTGTCATCAATGAACTCAATACACTGCTCAAGACTCATTTTTCGGGCAACTGCAATCTTTACGCTATCTGAAGTCTGCGAGGCTCTGTGGTTGGTCAGGTTTTTCTTCTTGACCACATTCAGAATCATATCATCAGCGCGGTTATTCACCCCAACAACCTGTCCGGCATAGACCGGATCGCCGGGTTCACAAAAGAAAATTCCCCGATCCTGCACACCTTCAAGGGCATATCCGGTAACATTACCGTTTTCCAGGGCAATCAGCGCTCCCATCGTACGACCAGCGATATCGCCCTTAAAAGGCTCGTAGGCGTCAAATTGCTGATGAATCATTGCCGTACCACGGGTCTCGGTCAGAACGTCATTTCGAAAGCCTATCAGACCACGCGATGGTACCTTGAATGCGATTCGTGTATTGTCGCCTTCCTGGTTCATGGACATCATAATGCCTTTTCGGTTCAGCAGGATGTCTACCACTTTACTGCTGTATTCTGCGTCCACATCGATAACGACCTCTTCAACAGGTTCACTAACAACACCCTCAATCTCCCGGAGCACAACTTCGGGTCGGGATACGGCAAATTCATACCCTTCCCGACGCATGGTCTCGATGAGAATAGCCAGCTGAAGTTCACCACGACCGGCAACCTTGAAAACATCAGGGTTTTCGGTTTGTTCCACCTTCAGGGATACATTGATCCGGGTTTCCTTATCGAGGCGATCTTTGATCATATTGGAAGTCACATACTTGCCTTCCAGCCCGGCAAACGGGGAATCGTTTACGCGGAAGTACATGGCGATGGTGGGCATGTCAATATCGAAGTAAGGAATGGGTGCAGGATCGGTTTCAACGGTCAGGGTGTCTCCGATGCTGGTGCCTTCATATCCGGCTATTGCAACGATATCGCCGGCAAATACCTCTTCTACCGGTACCCGCTCAAGTCCGGAGAAGGTGAACAATTTTGTAGCCCGCGCTTTCTGCTTGGATTTTCCTTCGCGGCTCACGAGCATAAGGTCCTGATTTTTACGAAGTAACCCCTGTTCAACCCGGCCAACGGCTATGCGACCCAGATAATCATTCCATTCTACATTACTCACGAGCATTTTGAACGGTCTGGTGGTTTCGGCTTGTGGTGCGGGTATATGGTCAACAATCAGGTCAAAAAGGGAAGACAAGTCTCCGGAATCCTCATGAAGTGATTTTTTAGCGATTCCCTGAATACCAATGGCGTAGAGAACCGGGAAATCGAGCTGTTCATCGGTAGCGTCCAGACCTACAAAAAGGTCGAACACTTCGTTAAGCACCGCATCCGGGCGGGCATCACCACGGTCAATCTTATTAATCAGAACTATTGGCCGGTAACCCAGTGCCAGGGACTTTCGCAATACAAAACGGGTCTGCGGAAGAGGTCCTTCAGCTGCATCTACAAGCAGGATTACACCATTCACCATTTTCAGGATTCGCTCAACTTCACCGCCGAAGTCGGCATGGCCGGGGGTGTCAACAATATTGATTTTGGTGTCTTTCCATTTGACCGCGGTGTTTTTGGCCATAATGGTGATACCTTTTTCACGTTCAAGGTCATTGGAATCCATGACGCGTTCGGCCACTTCCTGATTATCCCGGAATGTTCCGCTTTGACGGAGCATCTGATCGACAAGGGTTGTTTTTCCGTGATCAACGTGTGCGATGATGGCGATGTTTCTGATATCCTGCATGAGCTGTGGACGCGCGTTTATGGTAGATTGGCTTTCCAGGCGATTATTGCCGGTTGGTGGTGTTCACGGTTTGTCCGTGGACTGAGTTTGTGTGCACAAATAGGCCTTTGTGTACGTTGCAGTGTGTTCCGTCGCCTTGCAGCAACGGATTCATTTACTGTAACGTTTTGCCGAAATCAGTACAGACTTGATAAAATACGGTAAATTTTTAACATATATGCCAAAAATTAAGCCCCGTCATGCCACAGCCGGAAACTCCTGTCCGTCTCAAACCAGGTGATGCGGTAAAATCTCGTAATCCGGCGCTGTTTTTAGTATTTTTCTATTTAGATTTAATCTCATTTAATTAAGCGTTTCGATTGTTTCAAGAATCAACTTGCCAATTTCCGACTGCGAATCAGCTTTATGTAACCATTTCTCAGTAAGACGAGCCTGTAGGGTTACACCTTGTCGTAGTGAAATCTGAAAGTATTAATGCCATCCAGACAACCCTTTACGAAGATGTATTCAGGCCAGTTTCTCGGAAGCTTACCGTCCTTGTGCACCATGACCGGATGTTGCCGGGTTGAAATCGTTTCTGTTCGGAGGTATGTATGACCGGTAGTCTGCTTCAGGTTCATGGATTGACCAAGCAGTATGAATCAATGGGACCCAAGGTTGTAGACGGGGTTTCATTTACGGTTGAGTCTAACGAAATCTTTGCTATTCTGGGTCCCAGCGGTTGTGGTAAAACGACGACCTTACGGGTGATGGCCGGCTTTGAACGAATAGATTCCGGGTCTGTTGAGCTGCGTGACCGGGTCATTGAATGTCCAAATACAAATATACCTGCCGATAAACGGGGGATTGGTTTTGTATTTCAGGAATACGCACTTTTTCCACACCTGAGTGTAGAAGAAAATGTTGGATTTGGATTGGGCAGGTTAAGTAAGCGTGATCGGATTGAACGGATTAATGCCATGTTGAAGCTGACCGGCATGAGCGGGTATGCTGACAGAAAGCCTCATGAGCTATCCGGCGGACAGCAGCAGCGTGTTGCACTGGCTCGGGCGCTGGCTCCAATGCCAGATATTATTCTATTAGATGAGCCATTTTCCAATCTGGATGCCGTTATGCGGCAAAGTACCCGGAATGAAATCCGGGCTATTTTAAAAAAGGCTGGTATATCGGCCATTTTGGTCACACACGATCAGGAAGAGGCTCTTTCCTTTGCTGACCGGATTGCTGTGATGAGCGAGGGTAAAATTGAACAAATTGGTACTCCGGAGCAGGTCTATTATTCGCCCAGGACTGAATTTGTAGCGCTGTTCCTGGGTCGTACCAATGTTTTAAATGCCCGTGCTTCCGGTATGGAAGCACATACCGTTCTTGGAGAGCTGATGATTAACCGTCCGGCAAGCGGGGAAGTCAAACTTTCCATCCGACCGGAGCATCTGACACTTGAACGTGCTACCGAGCTGAATTGCAATGGGTTGTGCGGTACGGTGGTAAGTCGGGAATTCAAGGGGCATGACATCACCTATAAAGTGAGGCTGCAAAATTCAGAATGCCTGGTTCACACTGACAACCGAATGCCGTATGATACCGGTGATAGTGTGGTAATTAAGCCACTGGAACCCGCTGTTGTACTGGAAGCCTGAACTGCAGTTACGGTACTTATAGCTGCCAAACCGATTATATATAATTTTCTCCGGACCTGAGTTATTGGCAGGCGTGGTCTATGGGATGTAGTCCGGGCATGCTACCCGGGCTTTTATCGGCAAGCAGACGCTGACGAATGGTGTTGAAGCTGCTGGCTTCCCGAATAATCGCCGCTGCTTCTTTCAGCGGGATAATCGCCCGGCAGATAAACCAGCCAGTCTGCCGCTTACCCAGGCCCAGTAGAAATTGAACCCCCCGATTCTCCCGAAGACATCTATAATTTCGCCGCATAAAAACAATGAAGGGTCCTGCTTGTGCGCCATCGTTGCGGTGTCAATCGACTCCAGAGGTACCCCTCCGCCGGTAACTTCCGCTTTACGGTATCCTTCGTGCCCTGTCCAGGGAAGTGTGAACCGTGTAAGCTTTTGAATGAGACGTGTGCGGTCTGTGCGTGAACACTCGGCGGCCCGTTTATCGGCAATCGGTTCATCAGAAAGCAAGGCATCGGTAAGACGGTTGGGCAGGTAATCTCGGATAACACTTCGTACTGTCCCTTTTCCGGTGGCAAAGCGCGTAATCCAGACCTGCTCTGAATCACCGGACCAGTTCACGGACAGCTCAGGTTTTTGACTCGCAGTTGTGTTCTCCTGCTGAACGTAACGTGTCACGTGATGACTTGCATCCAGCACAGCGGGTCCGCTGAATCCCTTATGCGTAAACAGAAACCCTTCACGGCTGGATGCGTTTGCGGCAGCGGTAAGCTTTACATTCAACGAAATTCCGGCGAGGTTGTCTGTACCGGGGTGAGGTCCGGTCAGCGGAGTAAGGGCCGGATAGGTTGGTGTAATGGAAATACCCGTTTCTTTCAGTACGCGGTGACCAGATCCATCTGTACCGATAGTAGGAACAGATAATCCTCCAGACGCCCAGATTACGGCATGAGTGCTGTATTTAAGCCCGTCTTCTGTACTGATAAACCAGTTCTGGGTTTGCTCATCTTTTTTCAGTGCAGTCACATGCTTGTTGTAAAGAATCTGAGCTCCCGTTGAAATCAGTTTATTGACCAGAACATCACGAACATCACGGGCTTGATTGGAGACCGGGAACCATTTGTTGGTATCTGCCTCACAGGCAAGGGGTAGTCCGAGGTCATGCTGAAACCAGTCTTTACACGCTGCCACAGACCAGGACTTAAAAATACGGCGGAGCAGGTTTGGAGATGAATCGGTATGGTAATCTGATAGCGACATAACAACCGGGAGCACGTTACATCGCGTCCCTCCCGACATGAGTATTTTTTTGCCGGCTTTGTCTGTACGCTCAAGAACCAGAACGCGGCTGCCGGATGAGGCCGCATAAATTGCGGCTGTGAGTCCTGCGGCACCGGCGCCTACTACAATTATGTCAGCTGATTTCACTGGGAGCCGATGGCATTGGGTAGCTGGAAATCTTTGATGATGCGCTCATACTTCCCGTTAAGCAGCGGTGAGGAAATCAGAAAGTCGGCCGTGGCACGGTTACAGGCAACGGGAATATTGTAGAGTACAGACAAGCGGAGCAGTGCTTTCACGTCAACATCATGAGGCTGCGATTGCAGAGGGTCCCAGAAGAATATCATGAAATCGATTTTCCCTTCGCTTATTCCGGCACCTATTTGCTGGTCGCCACCGAGGGGCCCGCTGCGATAGCGATGCACTTTCAAGCCGAGTTTCTCTGTAATCAAGCCACCTGTTGTACCCGTACCGAAAAGATTGTGTTCTTCGAGCGTGCCCTTATTAAAATCGGCCCATTCCAGCAGTTCCAGTTTGCGGTTATCATGAGCAATTAACGCGATGTTTTTTCTGGTGTTCATGAGCTGGACATGATCGTCTGACATGGGAAACAGGGCTTTGGTGAACGCCAGCCTGCTGCATAATGCCGGCCGGCAAATTACTGTGTCTGTAGAATATACAATTTAATACACGGAGTTGTGTGACCGGCCGGCCGTTCGGTCTGTTATTCTACCGAATCGTGTTCACCATACTTGGTCTATTGTATTTTTGTCGTACTTATGCTATATTCGTTTTAGGTAGCATCCCATAAACCATTGTATTACTTACAATAAAGTTTCAGGATGTAGCCGGTACTTTTGCGGATTTATGGTGAAAACAGGGGGTTTTCTGCTGCAAAGCACCGGCAATCAATGAAAGTGGCACTACAGGCGCGTCATCACCCTGTGTGCAAAAGTGTATAGATTGAGAGAAGAAATTGTCCTGCACGGTGTAGAAGGCCGGATGCAGGCAAAATGAAGATACAATTCAGTAAAGTATTAGCTAATCATCACGGGAAGCGTGAAAAGAGCCAAAGTCTGATGCAGGTCGCACTGTATCAGACTTTTTTTATGGGCATATTCTCTCAGCCGTCATTTTATGACGTTTTTTTCGGGATGTATCAAATCCGTTTAATAAAAACGTAAATCTTCGGTTACTGCTCTTTTGAATCGGGTTTGAAACATACATTGTACATGTAGTTGATGCCTTTTCAATCAGCGTAACTGAAGCCCGATTCCCCTCGAATCGGTAGTATTAAAACCTCAATTCCATCGCCCCCCAGCGACGAAATTGAACATACTGTGGCGGAGAGAGAGGGATTCGAACCCTCGGAACCCCGGTGGGGGTTCAACATCTTAGCAGGATGCCGCTTTCAGCCACTCAGCCATCTCTCCGTAAGAGACTAAATATACAAAGAAACTCAGAGCCTCAAAATACTAAACCATTTAATTCGAGGCCGGTCTTGTGTCATCCAGTACGTAGATCTGGGCCAGATTACGACCTTCCTGGGCATAATCGAGTCCGTAACCCAGAACAAACAATGTGGGTATTTCGAAGGCTACGTAATCGAGTTTGACATCGTATTTACCGGCACCGGGTTTGTGCAGCAAGGTAACTACCTTGACGGAAGCGGGGTTCAGCGCCTTCATCTGTCTGAGGATATAGCTCATAGATAGACCGGTGTCAACGATGTCCTCTACAATAAGTACATGTCTGTTTTCAATCTGAGCATCCAGGTCCTTTAGCTTGGTGACCTTACCCGATGAGACTTTTTCATCGCCGTAACTGCTGAGTTTAAAAAAATCCATCTCGCAGGGAATGGATACATGCCGCATAAGATCAGCCAGAAAGATAAACGATCCGTTCAGAACACCTATAAAAATGGGTTTCTTGCCCTGGTAGTCCTCGTCAATTTGACGACCAATTTCAGCGACACGCTGCTGAATCTGGTCCCTGGATATAAAAAGCTTGAATGTTTCTCCGTTGCAATGGATGGTGTCAGGGGTATAAATACTCATGTGCTGGGTTCTGTGGTGATCTCCAGTGCGGACACGGATTCGTTGGTGATACGGTACGGGTGGCTGATGCAGCCTATTTGACCTGTTTGATCAGGATGGGGAAAGATAACGGCACAGATTTTTCCATCAAAGGTTATCGCAACGATTGCCTGCTTTTTTTGGGAAGATGCTATTTTACGGTTAGTCAGCAGGTCGGCTACGGAAACATGTCCCTGCATGCCCAGTGGCAGGATTTTGTCAGCAGGTTGCCAGGCACGAAAATGCAGGGGTTTGGAAACCTTTTCCTGATCGAGCCACAAGCTGCCCGGTTTTCGGAGTGCAGCCTGATCCGGCGTACTGGTAATCGTTATCCGGACTTGTTCCGGGCTCAATGCAGCCTGGTGGTTTTTTATCAATTGCAGTTTTTCCGATTCACGCCACAAGGTTAACTGCGGACTAATGCGGACTTGTCTTCCGGGTTGCGCATTTAGCAACAGGGCTGCCTGGTGTAGGAGTCCGGTGGTAATTTCAGGCTCGTGACCTGCAATGAAACGATGTAGTATGGTCAAACGGGTGGTAACGGAAAATTGCTGCAGGATGTCAACGGGGAGTGCGTCCTGCTGTTCGTTTGCGTAGACGGCAAGTATATGACGGGTCAGTTCGTCTGCCGTCTCCAGCCGCTGCAACACATGCTGAAGATTATTCCTCCATCCTGGTGTGGCTGTATCCAGTGCGGGAAAAAGGTCATTCCTGAGCAGGTTTCGAGCGTAGTCCGATTCCTTATTGGAGGCGTCCTCGCGCCAGGTAATTTTGTGGCGCCTGGCGTATGCTTCAATTTCAAGGCGTGTATACGCCAGCAACGGGCGGTATATTTTTCGCCCGGAATCGATAATGGTCATAGCAGATAAAGCCTGATTAGCCCCTCCCCTGAAAATTTTGAGCACGGCGGTCTCCGTCAGATCATCTCTGTGGTGTGCCAGAGCCAGCCACGGAAGATTTCGTTCTGCCCGGATGCGGTTAAAGAAAGTGTACCGGATATTACGGGCCTGTTCCTGAAAATTTCCTGAACCCCAGTCGTCACGCTCCGCGATATGGGTGTGCAGTCTGATACCCAGCTCTTTGCATTTCTGAGCGACCAGCTGCTGGTCGAGGTCGCTCTCTATGCCTCTTTTTCCATAGTTAACATGTGCAGCTTCCAGGTAAACGTCCTTTCTACTGAGTAAGTCCAGAAGTACCATTGAATCCATTCCACCACTTACTGCAAGTACGATGTGTTGCTTGTCTATGGACTGCCATTCCGGTAATGTGAGGGAATTTGAAGTGGTCATAAAACCAGGTACTGTAATCTGTTGCTTACTGCGATTTGAGCCTGCCCTTGATTCGGGTATCTGCCGCATGAATTGATGCCCTGAAACCGGTCAGGTATCTGATCTAATCCGTCGGACATCCCGTGTTGTCAGGATGGGTGGAAGCGAACTTGTGTGCTGGTAAAGGTAGTGATTTCAGCGTTTACATCGACAAATACAGGAAATCCATCGGCATTAATTCCCATGAATTTATGAACTCCCGGCAGCAGTTCTCCTCCGGCTTCAATACGGCCGTATTTACCGAAACCCACCAACAGGCGGTTTACATCAGCGCGAATGGAGTCTGGCCGGACTTCCCAGGCCTCGATTTTTTGCTCCAGTGCGTTTAGCAATGACACCAGCAGTTCTTCTCTTGAAATTGGACTTTTCGTTTCTGAGTCCAGTCGTACTGAGGTTGCCGGCAAAAGATTATCGGAGAATGCTGTCTGGTTTACGTTCAGTCCGATTCCCAGGATAAGTTGGTCTACAGAAGGCCCCATAAACGATGCTTCGACCAGAATACCCGCAACTTTTCTGTTCTGGACTAGAATATCGTTTGGCCATTTTATTGCGGGAGGTTTATTGATCAGGGGTGCGATGGTTTCGCATATTGCCAGTGCGGCAACCAGTGTGAGACTGTGAACATATCTGGGATTTCCTGGCCTGAGCAGAGCGCTGAATGTGAGGTTCGAATTTGGAGCAGAAATCCAGGCTTTACTACGTTGTCCCCTGCCGTGTGTCTGATGGTCCGTAAAGATAACGGTACCGGTTTCGTATTGCTGCCGGGCTTCTTTCAGCCAGGTATTGGTAGATGGTAGTTCCGGAAAATAATGAAAAGGTTTGCCTAACCAACGGTTTTGCAGTCGCCGGACGAGTAAGTCGGTTTTAAGCGGATGTAGCATTGCGTTCGCATAGTCGGTATGATAAGCCAGATATTAGCTGTATTACCCGTGAAACACAATCCCGGCGTGCCGCTGCGAGTTTTTGGATATGCTTTTAAAACAAAGAAGCCCTGAAACGGTATGCTTCGGGGCTTCTTCGCTTAGTCATACGTAAGTACGTCTCTCGAAAATTACGCTTCAATTTTGAGGACAGAATCTTCGGTGCCGAATTCGTTGGGTATGTATGCATCGGCAGCATCGTCATTTTCCCAGCGCTCTCCATCGATAAAGTACTTGAATGTATACTCGGTAGATGGAGCCAGACGAAGGGTTACTTCCCATGAACCATTTTTTTTGGCAAGCGGATTTGCTTTAGGGTCCCATTCGTTGAAATCGCCGACAATGGCTACTTCATTGGTTGCCCAGTCTGCAGGAACTTTAAATGTAACCTTACAAACTGTACGTTTCGGAGTGAACTCTTTGGTGATCATAGCGGTATTATTTTCTCTATAGTTTAGATTGTATGATTTACAATCTGAAGCAAAGATACCAATGTTACTATTTTAGCCAAAATAAATTCCATACGTTTTAAAGTTAATTAATATTGAGTTAACAAATTATTTATTTAGTTAATAATTGTACTGCGCCTGAATTTTATCGATATCAAAGCGGTTTCAGGACATGTTTTTTGAAGCAGCAAAAGCACTTAACCTAAAGACTTTAGCTTTATTTTTTAAAGCATAAATACGCTATGGTGTCTGCTTCGTTGAAAAGTGTTGTTTTTATTAACAGAATCTAATCACAATGCACCCGCTGACGAGTACATACGGCGGGGAATCCACGCTTTCAATTTTCATCGAACTCATTTTCAAAGAGCCTGACGATTGCCTGGAGTGCTTCTTTTTCATCGGGGCCGTCAAGTTCCAACTCCATTTCTGAGCCCTGGTCGGCAGCCAGGGTCATAACACCCAGAATACTTTTACCATTAATCCGGTAGCCGTACATATGAATGAAGAACTCTGACTCGAATTCGGAGGCGCATTGGACCAATACTGCAGCGGGTCGGGTGTGCAGGCCTGCAGCATTTTTAACCTTGACGGTACGTTTTATCATAAATAGCGAAGTTAGTGCAATGCGTTAAAGCGTGGTCGTAATTCAACTTAAACAACCCGGACATGCCTGTAATTCCAGGCATCCGACTGATTCAGAATGATTATATTACGCAAAATTCTCTGTCAAATTAACCCCAATTAACCCGACGTCCTATGTCTGTAACCCGAGATGATGTCAAATATATGGCCAATCTGGCCCGGCTTCGTCTGACTGAGTCTGAAATTGATATGTATCAAAAGGATATGAACAAAATTCTGGAGTACATGGAGCAGCTCAATCAGGTTAACACCGACGATGTAGAGCCGTTGGAACATGTGCTGGAGTTGCCTGCCCGCTACCGACCTGACACAGCGGAGCCCCCGCTTCAACATGAGGATGCGCTTAAAAATGCACCGGATGCCGATTCAGATTACTTCCGCGTACCCCGCGTCATCGACTAACATTCATTACATCCAGCCAGAACGAGTATTTCATGGGAAAAAAGTCTGTTTCACGCCGAAAATCAGCCCCCTCGCCGGTCATTGCCCCCGACTTCTGGTCGGTCCTGCCTGCCTGGAAACAACATGCTTTCGTAATTCTGGTACTGCTAACCCTACCCGCAATCTTACACAGTCCGGTTTTTTTCGGCGGTCAGAATTTCGCTACCCATGACATTATTCAGTGGCGGGCCGGAGCCGAAAGCCTGATAGAGCACCGCGAAGAGTTCGGAGAGCAGGCGCAGTGGTCGGTTTCAATGTTCTCCGGAATGCCAGCTTACGTTATCAGTAATCTGGAACGGTTTCCGCACGTAGACACGCTCGTAATGCCGCTATTCCGGTCGATGTTCCCGTTGATTGAGTACTGGATTCTGCTGACCGGTGCCTATTTCTTTTTGGTTCTACTGGGTTTCCGACCTCTGGTCAGCGCCGTTGGTGCCATAATTATTGGTTTCACCACCTATATCCCCATCATCGTTGGTGCGGGGCACAACACCAAATTCATTGCCTATGTCTGGATTCCCTGGGTCTTTGCCGGGTTCCGGATTATCTTTTCCAAACCGGATCGCATATTGGCCGGCCTGGCCCTGTTCGTGTTTGCATTCATGATGCACATCAGAGCCGGTCATCCTCAGGTTACCTATTACTTCCTGTTTTTGATGGCTGTGTGGTGGATTTATGAAGGTATTGACGCCTTTAAGGCAGGTACTCTGCCGGGGTGGCTTCGGAATACTGCCCTGCTTATCGGTGTTGGTTTGCTCTCGGCTTTCAGCGTAATGGAACAGTATTGGTCGATATACGATTACAGCGCCTATAGCATTCGAGGTGGATCGCAATTGGAAGGTACAACCGGTCTGGGCTACGATTATGCCTTTGTGTGGTCGCAAGGATGGGCTGAGTTACTCACCCTTTCCATCCCCAACCTTTTTGGTGGAGGTGAGTTGTATTGGGGACCCAAACCCGTGACCAGTGGTCCGCATTATTTTGGTGGACTTGCTACCATATTTTTAATTGCAGGACTCGTACTCGCACGGAAAAAACACACCCGGATTTTCCTCACTACGGCCCTACTGGCCATATTCTTTTCACTGGGCAAGCACTTTACCCTGCTCAATGGGTTTATGTTTGATTATTTCCCCTTCTTCAACAAATTCCGGACGCCGGAAATGTGGCTGATGCTGGCTGTATTCTGCCTTACCGTACCGGCCATGGATGGACTTCAATTCCTTGCTGATAAAGCCGGCGAGCTCCGGGGTGCATTAAAATCCCGCTTTCTGGCTGCCGGCGGGGCCGTTCTGGCCAGTATGATTCTGCTGTTTGCCCTGTCGTTGAGCCTGGATTTTGAGAAAGATGGTGAACGTGGTACCATCGCCCAGCAAGTAGCCTCCCAGAATCAGGTATCTCCTGAAGACCCGCGTGTGACACAGGCTGTAGACCGCATCATGAATGAACAGCTTCTGCCCGAGCGAAAATCGGCAGCCCGGTCTGACCTCATCCGCTACATCATTATGGGGACTGCAGCGGCAGGATTAATCGGACTGCTGCTGGCCGGAAAAATAGCACCATCGATAGTTCTTATGGGTATAGTGGCGTTGACCGCCTTTGATATGATCAGTACCGGGAAACGATACATTCCGGAATCGGCCTACAGTCCGAGGGGTATGAGCGTTACCGAGGTTATTGAAGAGCAACGAAGGCCGGTTGATACCTGGCTGGAAGAGGCCGTCAAGACGGATGAAGGTTGGTCGTACCGGGTATTCCCTCTGGGCGACAATGCCTTTAACAATGCTGTTCCCGCCTATTTTTATCCGAGCATCGGAGGGTATTCCGGTGCCCGGATGAGTATCTACGACGAGCTGCAGGGGGTTATCAGTCAGACGTTGTCCCGGGGAGAGACCGGGAGCCTCAGTCGTATATTATCCATGCTGAATGTGCGCTATGTGACGTTCGGCGGCAGGTATCCCGGATACTCGCCCGCTTTCACGCAGGGTCCGGTTATCGCCAACGAAAATCCGGATGTGTTCCCGAAGGCCTGGTTTGTGGAGGGGTTTGAAGTTGTTGACTCCCCGGAGGCCAGTCTGCAGGTTTTGGTTGACCCTGAAATCAATCTTCGCTCAACGGCCGTCGTATTTGAACAGCCCGGGGTGACGCCCATGCCGGATTCTCTCGCGCGGGTGCAGATAACGGATTACAATGCCCATCGCATTGAAGCGGAAGTAACCCGAAGTACAGACGGATTTGTCGTGTTCAGCGAGATCTATTATCCAGCAGGATGGAAAGCCCGGCTGAATGGCGAACCTGTTGAAATACACCGGACCAATCACGTTCTTCGGGGGATTGCCGTTCCGGCAGGCAGCCACCAGCTGGTCATGCAGTATGAACCGGAGTGGTATAAGCCGGTCAGAACGGTATCGAACATCGCCAATATACTGGCATTGCTGCTGATTGCCGGTGCTCTGGGGGTAACCTATCTGCCCAAACGAAAGCCCGCCGCCATCGGGGATTAAATATTCAGGCAGTTCCCGTCGCGGTAAAAAACCGTTGTTTCGGATCCCATGAAGTCCTGGGGAATAAAGCCGGTGAAGCGAAGGCTTCTGAAACCGGCCTGAGTAAGCATATCAAGGGCAGGCCTGTATTGGGGTCGCTCACTGTTGTCGAAGATGATCACGCCCCGGTGCGATAAGCTTTGCAGTGCATAGTGTGTGCATACAACCCGCATCCTGCCGTCAATAATGACGATGTCATAGGGGTTACCTGACTCTGCAATGCTTGCTGCGTACTCGCTTTCTGTGAGATTACGCAAGAGGATGCGGGCATTTTCCGGCAATTCCGGTTGCAGGGATTCGTACCATTCCTGCACGTGTTCAACGCTGGTTACACTTTGTACGCGTTCAGCCCACCATCGGGTGCTCATCCCCGCCCCAAACTCAAATACAGTGGCCTCCGGGGGAATCCGATCAGCGAATGCATCCAGAAAACTGTAGGTAAACCATGGAATTGACGAACCCTCCCGGTTCACTGGTCGACCTTTTTTCAGTGAATCAAACCACGCCCATTCTGCCAGCGGACTTTTATAGCGAAGCAGCAGATACTGCATGGGTGCCAGTTTGATCAGTACGGGTTCGATGTTCTTCTTGTAAAAAGCGGAACGAGTAATGGATTTCATGGTTCAGGAATTTAGAAGCTTTTTCAGCGCAATCTGCGCGCCAGTTCTTTGGGCCAGAATGATATCGGGGTACTGCTGAGTGTTTCCCAAATGGTAACGGGTTTGTTTCTGGCACGACGGATGTTGTGCAGGTGTGCAGCCCTTTGAAGCGGGGTCATGTCCGCTTTATGCTTGAGATAGCATTGGTAGTATCCCCAGTTAAAGTCCATCTGACTGGTGATGCGATGGGCTGCATCGGTTTCATGTATTACCTGCAGGGGTACCGCCAGTGTTCCGGCCGGACCAAACCTGCCGACTAACCGGAGCCAGAGGTCGTAGTCCTGGGCCGCTGTCAGGCTTTCATCGAACCCACCCACATTGCGAACCCGCTCGGTGAGGGTAAACACCTGGTTGCCGATGAGATTCCGGTACAATAAATCGCTGTGTGTGATAATCCGTTTTTTCCTCCAGCGCACCGTTCTGCTGCCGGACACAATCAGACAGTCGGCCGCAAGCAAGGACCAGGCGTCAGTCCATGCATCGGTAAATGTTCGGATACGATCGGGCAAAAACTCATCGTCGTCATCAAGTCCGGTGATAAATCGGCCTCTTGCCTGGTTTATGGCTTTATTTCGTGAGGCCGGCGCTCCGCAGGTGGATTCATTATGGATTACGGTGAGGGGGAATCGGGGTCGACAGGTATCCAGGAATTCGCGCGTGTTGTCGGTGGATGCATCGTTTACCACAATCACCTCGAAATCGTCTGTCGTCTGTTCATCCAGGGATTTCAAGGCCCTGCGAAGGAGACTGAGTCGATTTTTGGTGGTCACATAGACCGTAACGAGCGGATTTTCGGTGCCGGTGGTGTTCATACAAATCAAATTACGCATTTTCAGCAAGGATACGCCCTCTTCGAGTGACGCGAAATTTGCGTACTTTTCTGCCTATGACCACCTACACGGCATACAAACCTGGAATTACCGTGGCGATTTGCACCTACAACAGGAGTCGCTATCTGGCCGATACGCTGCACTATCTCGCCATGCAGACAACGGTTCAAGGTGACTATGAGATTTTGGTGGTCAACAACAACTCGACCGATGCTACGGACGAGGTTTTACGGCAGTGGCCGGATGTACGGGCGGTTCGGGAAGATTCCCAGGGATTGTCGTATGCCCGAAACCGGGCGCTCAGAGAAGCCCGGTTTACCCACACCCTCTTCATTGATGACGACGTGATTCTTCCCTCAGATTTCCTGTGGGCCTGGCAGGCGTTTCTGACCGATCATCCGGATGTTTGCCTTGCCGGAGCCCCCATTTATGTCCACTTCGATGACGGAAAACCATCCTGGTTTCCTATGATTCTGGCCCAGATGCTGGGACGACACAAGGCCAGGCCTGAGGGATACCAATACCCTGCGGGCAGTTATCCGCATGGAGGGAATATGCTGCTGAATACACAGATCGCGTTAAAAGCCGGCGGCTTCAATACCGGAATTGGTCGGACCGGGGCCGTGTTGTCAGCGGGAGAGGAAAAAGACTTTTTTCTGCGGCTGCAGCGGGGCGGCACGCAAATTATGCACAATCCCAACGCTGTGCTGGGTCACCGCGTGGGCAACGAACGGCTGACGCACGAATACGTGTACCGTCAGGCCCGGGGTATCGGGCATGGTGACGCGCTGGTGACCCACGGTATGGCGGCCGTCTGGAAATGGCATCTGAAACAGGGTCTGAAATGGGCTGTGAGCCTGGTTGTAAGCGCGGGATACCTTGCCGGATTGAGAGCAGGATGCGCGTTAACGGTACTTCGTTTTCGAATTGAGGTACTCCGGGGATTTCTTCAGGCAAGGCAATCATCCTCATGAGCCGGATTCAGTCACAGGGTTTCTGGAACACAATCTTTTCCTACACCGGGGCGGCAATTGGTGTAGTGAATCTGATATTTCTGTATCCGTTTTATCTGAATACCGATGAAATCGGTTTGATACGCATTCTGACCAGTGTTTCCATACTGTATGCTCAGGTTGCGAGTTTTGGTTTCAACTCGGCTATTCTCCGTTTTTTTCCGCATTACCGTTCCCGGCAGGGGGCTGGGTTTCCCGCAGCCGTTCTGGTACTTACGCTGGCAGGGTTTCTCGTGGCGACCTTCATCGCCCTGCTCTTCCGACCGGTTGTGGAATCCGTCTACCTGGAAAGTTCGGCGTTGTTTGTCCGTTATTATTCCTGGCTGATTCCACTCTCGTTGTTCGTGATGCTCTTCAGCCTGGCCGAAAGCTTCCTGCGGGCACTGTATAAGACGGTGGCGAGCCTGTTTTTACGGGAAGTACTACTGCGATTGCTGACTACATTTGGCGTTGTTGCCATCATTGCAGGCTGGTTCACGTTTGAATGGTTTATGGTCTGGTACATCGCCATTCACGGTATCATACTGATCGTGCTTTTGGTCGGCCTTATCCGGGAGCAGGCCATACGGTTTAACTGGGTGCCCGGTTTTTTCAGGTACCGCAGGATTAAAAAAGTGATGCAATACGGGCTGGTATCCCTGTTTGCCGGGGCCACCTCCTCGTTTATCACCATCATTGATTCGCTGATGATCGGAGCCTACCTGACACTGGATGATGTCGGGATTTACAGTATTGCTTTTTTTATGGGGTCGGTCATAGCTATACCTGCGCGAGGTATCAGCAGGATAGCGGTACCCATGGTAGCTGAGGCCTGGAAGAAAAACAGACCCGATAAAATTGCCGTGCTCTATGCCAGGACCTCACTGCTGCACTTCGCCATCGGACTGTTCATTCTGACCGGCATCCTGATCAATCTTCAGGCTGTGTTTACCTTCCTGCCGGATGCTTTTGCTGCCGGAGCCCTGGTGGTTTTCTGGATCGGGACGGGACATTTGATTGATATTACCGGGGGCATTAACGGCTACATCCTGATTACCTCCCGACGTTACCACAACGATCTGCTCTTCAATCTTGCCTTTATTGCGCTCAGCGTGGTCACCAACCTGCTGCTTATTCCGGTTTATGGCATCACGGGTGCGGCCATGGCCAGTGCGCTGAGTTATCTGGGTATCAATGCCATCCGTACCGTTTATATCTGGCGGGCTTTTTCGATGCATCCTTTCAACAGAACGTATCTAAAAGTTGCACTTCCCCTGCTGGCGGCCGGATTTACGGCAGGATGGATTCCGCTGACCGGCATACCGGCCCTTGCTGACATCCTGTTTCGTTCCATACTTTTCACGGTGCTGGCAGCCGGTTTGGGTTATGTAACCGGTGTTTCCCGTTTGTTGCAGACTGCGCTTGCTGAGCTGAAAGGAGCGGAATACTGATGTGTACACGGGTTGATCTGAGGGCGGGAGCCGTTGAACAATACGGCCCGCGTTTGGTATCCGCAGTATGTATTGATGAAAATCAACCGACAGGCAAGTTCGCGCAGGATGGTTATAAATTCGTATTTTCAGCACGCTGTGACGGCACAGATATTGTCATGAAGGGTGTAGAGTACACCACGGTTGGCGGCAACCTTGTGTCAACATGCGCCTGTATGTCGGCTGTAATCATGGGTGTACATCACACCACGATCCGATATGGAGTTTCACAACCGGGCGTACTATGATGGGTGCGCGTTGTTGCACGCTTAACTAAAACAAGTCCGGTAAGCCGGGCAGCACGAGGATACCAACCGGGTCCTCATCCGAACTATCCGAGTAAAGAATCTTTTTATGGCACAGGCTCAGTTTACCACACACCACGGCATGGTTGACATCCTGCCTGATGAAGCCCGAAAATGGCAGCACATTGAATCGGTAATCCGTCAGACCGCGCGGGAGTTTCATTTCGGAGAAATCCGTACGCCGGTGCTGGAGCAGACCGGCCTGATTGCGCGTGGGGTGGGCGAGCTCACCGACATCGTTTCCAAGGAAATGTTCGCATTTCAGCGGGGTGACGACCAGTACGTGCTTCGACCGGAAGGTACGGCACCGGTAGCACGTTCTTTTGTTCAGCACCGTCTGGAGCAGCGTGGCGGTGTACAGAAGCTGTTTTACATCGGTCCGATGTTCCGCGCCGAGCGGCCGCAGAAGGGTAGACAGCGCCAGTTTCATCAGTTCGGGGCGGAAATGCTGGGCAGTGCCGATCCCATGGCTGACGCGGAGATAATCGCCTTTATGGCAACGGTATACCGAAAACTGGGCATTACCAACACTGTGCTGAAAATCAACTCCGTAGGCGATCCTGCATCGCGCAAAGCGTACAAGGAAGCGCTGCAAAATTTCTTTGAGCCACACCAGTGTCATCTGAGCAATGTATCCAAGACCCGGCTCACCCAAAATCCTATGCGGATTCTGGACTCCAAAGAAGAGGAAGACCAGCCGTTGATTGAGGATGCTCCCGTCATCACCGACTACCTCAGCGAGGAGAGTCTGGCACATTATACCGCCGTAAAACGTCATCTGGATGCTCTCGGTATAGCGTATCAGGAAACTCCGCGACTGGTTCGCGGGCTGGATTACTACACCCGGACCGCCTTTGAACTCACCAGCCCGGATTTAGGTGCCCAGGACGCGCTGGGCGGCGGAGGCCGGTATGATTTACTGATTGAAGAAGTAGGCGGGCAACCAACCCCTGCAGTCGGGTTTGCGTCCGGAATGGAGCGGTTGCTCATCGCCTGTGAAGCCCTGGGTATTCCGCTTGGAGAAGCATCGCAGCTGGATGTGTACATGGTCACCCGAGGTGAAGAAGCCAGAAACTGGGCTCTGCAACATGCACCTTTGCTCCGGGAAAAAGGATTGTCCGTAGCGATGGATTACGCCGGAAGGTCGATCAAGGCCCAGATGAAAGAAGCCAACCGTGAGCAGGCCCGTTTTGCCGTAATAGCGGGTGATTCCGAACTGGAATCCGGACTGTTCACCCTGCGGGACATGGCTGAAAGCACGGAGACTGCCCTCAGTTTTGATGAAATTCGAACCAAAATCACCCACACCCTGAACTAATGGCAGCCTTGTTGAAGAAAATTCTTGTGTGGGCGGTACTGCTTACCCTGCTGCTCACACTGTACACCCTTTGGAAGGTGCAACGTACAGAACAACAGATCCTGGATTTCGTTGCCACGGAGCTGATACCAGCCGATACGACGTCCGGCGCAACCCTGGGTGGTGTGGACATTGATGCCCTGGGCGGCACCATCGTTCTGCGGGATCTGACCTGGTACACCGCACGGGATACGGCCCTTGTATCCGCCGGGCAGATCCGCGTTGACGTCGGAACATTTAAAAGCCTGCAGATGGGATTGTTGCCGGCGGCCTATGTGCTGGCAAGCTTGTCAGCAGCTGATGTGGAAGCATCTACCATTACGGTACACTATGATGGTGGTCAGATAAGCATGCTGGGTCTGGCATGGTCCGTGACGGGCCGGTTGGGACAGGAGCTTCAGCATAGCATTACTGCCCGTCAGGTTGAAACCCGCCTTCTTCCTGAAACCCTCGGCAATACCGGGGGAACCCTCCGACTGTTCGGTGTGGACACCTCCAACCTCACCTTCGCTTCCATTACCCTGGAGGGGATCACCTCGCAGGAGGAATACCGTCTTCAGTCCGGTCAGATTTTGCACCGGGGTTTCCGGGCTAGATTTGAAGGTGAGGCACGAATTCCGGCTGATGACAGCCCGTTGTCTGATCTTCAGGTCCGCGGAAGCCTGGTGCTCGACCAACTCTCCGATCAGGTCAGGACGACGGCAGAGTCGGTGGCGACCCTGCTTGGATTCGCCGTAGTACCCGGCAGCGAATCGCTTGAAATCCCCCTGAACTGGGATGGCTCACGTATTTCCGGAAATTAAGCGGTTGCGATTGATACAGGCATTCGGCTTTTTCTGGCTTTAAACCCTTCCACTTTAAACAGAAACATGGCTATGGTGGCATATTTGATCACGTTAACGGTTTTGCTCACGGGAGCTACTGTGGGAAAAATCGTACCATTGCAGCAATTCCCGGCAGATTCTACCGCGGTTGCAGCGGACACCGCGCAACAGACTGCGGAGCAGGTAACTGACTTTTCCGGACAGCAGCGCGTTGAAGATCTGCTTCGCAGCCGGCCTCAGCCGGAAGCCTTCCGTGGTCATTTGTACGAGTTAACCCGCCATCCCCACAGGGCCGGAACGGCACGAAACCGCGAAGTTCGGGATTACATCACCGAGGTCAGCCGGCAGGCTGGTCTTGAAGTCGCGCATTACGACTACGATGTATGGCTGGCCGAGCCGGGGGAGGTACGTGTGAGCATCGTTTCTCCTGACACCCTCCATCTCCCCCTTACAGAACGTGTCGTTGGTATTGATCCTGATACCGGCCATCCGGAGCTGCCCCACGGCTGGAATGCCTACAGCGGAAGCGGTGAGGTAACCGCTGAGGTGGTCTATGCCAATTACGGCAGACGGGAGGATTTTGCACTGCTTGCGGAAATGGGCATTGATGTACGCGGCAAGATTGTTCTGGCGCGGTACGGTGGGAATTTCAGGGGCTTCAAGGCGAAGTATGCCGAGGCAGCCGGGGCATCAGGACTGATTATCTACACGGACCCGGCCAATGGCGGGTACGTGAACGGACCGGTGTACCCGGACGGCATTTACAGCAGTGCGTCGGCCATACAGCGTGGCTCCCTGCTCACCCTCAACTATTTCGGAGATCCGCTGACACCGTTCGAGGCGGCCCTGCCCGTTGAAACAGACAGCACGGTCCGGCGGCTGCATCCCGACGATGTTGATTTTCATACCATACCGGTAACTCCCATCGGGTACGGTGCAGCCGAGTATATTTTCACCCGCATGCTCGGTGAGCGTCTTGCCCCTGAATCCTGGAGGGGCGGCTTCCCGTTTCCCTACCGACTTACCGGCGGCCGGGATTTGCTGGTGCACCTGAGTGTGAACCAGCCGCAGGGGCTCAAGCCCATCACCAATGTAGTTGCAACCGTTCAGGGCAGTGAGTTTCCGGATGAATGGATAATTCTGGGCAGTCATTACGATGCATGGGGATTCGGGACTACCGATCCGAACAGCGGCACCGCGATGCTGCTTACCCTTACCGAAACCCTCGGCGAAATGGTACGGGCCGGTTATGCGCCTCGCCGCAGTATTAAGATTGCGCACTGGGATGCTGAGGAATATCTGATGATTGGTTCAACGGAGTGGGTGGAGCAGCTGCGTGAAGAGCTTGGCGCCAAAGCAGTAGCCTACATCAACGCGGACATGTCGGTCACCGGTTCGCGATTCGGGGCATCCGCATCACCATCGCTCAAACAGGCTGTGATCGATGCCAGCAAAGCAGTGATGCACCCTGATACCGGCGGTTCGCTGTATGAAAGCTGGCACCAGAATCCGGATACAGCGGAGCCTCCCATCGGAAACCTGGGCGGTGGCTCGGATCATGTGCCGCTGTACATGCATGCCGGTATCCCCTCGACAAGTGTGGGCTTGTACGGTAGCGTGCCGATCTATCATACCAACTACGACACTTTCTGGTTTTATGAGACGCATCTGGACAGCACTTTTCGTTATGGCCCGGCGCTGACTGCCTACTACGGCATACTGAGTACGAGGCTGGCCAATGCACCGATTATACCGTACGATCTGGGCCGGTACGGAAGTGATCTGCACCATCACTTGAATACCCTGAATATCCGAGCGCGGGAGTTAGACCGTCAGACTGTACCGGATGATCTGTTTATACTGGCCGATACGCTGGCGTTGTTGGGTCGACAGGCCGAAACGGAACTGCGTCAGCGCACTGAAACGCTATCTCCCGAAAACATTGTGTGTATCAATCGGGAATTGATTCAACTGGAACGGACATTTTTGGACGAGCAAGGTATGCCTTTCGGAGGGTGGTTCCGGTCGGTGTACGCATCAATCAACCCTTTTGACGGGTATGCAAACTGGATGTTGCCCGGTCTGCGATACACGCTGGAGGAATCCGGAACCCGGGAGGAATTTGACACGCAGGCAGAGGTTCTCCGGCAAGCCATGCTGCGCCTGAAAAACCACCTCGAAAAATTACCGTCAGGCTGTTGATTTAAGGGCTTTTTCTTCTGCTTCGGCGGTCAGCTCTGCGGCAAACTGAGAGTTATGCATCTGGTGGAACTTAATCAGATCCGCCTTGGGCATGTAGCGCTCCATGATACGGGGATCGGTTTTGGTGACGTCTACCAGAATCAGGCCGTCCAGCACATCGCTGAAATTCGGATCTACGTTGAAACCCAACAGCTTACCACCCAATTTCAGGTATTGCTTGAGCAGTATAGGAACCCCTTTATCGTCAAACTCAAGATCGCTGACTACCTCGGAAAGATCGTCAACGCTGGTAATGATGCGCTGGGAGTGTTTCTTGTCCCACCCTTTGAGCTTGCGGTGACGCAATGGTGTGATGGCTTTGACCTTGGATGCGAGCTCTGGCAAAAAGTTATGGGCTTTCAGGAAACTGACCATAAGCTGTCGTGAGCTGGACTGGTACTCCTTATTGATGGAAACCGGCCCGAATAAAATTTTGTATTTGGGATACTTGGCTACGTAGTGCCCTATACCCCGCCAGAGCATGAGCAGCGGACTGAACGACCGCTGGTACTCGGGTCGCACAAAAGAACGCCCCATTTCCAAAGCCGGATGAATCTGTTCAAAGAAAGACGAACGCATATTGAACAGCGTGGTGGTATACATCCCCTTCTTACCAAAACGCTTGATGATATTGTCGGTCCGACCAAGCCGGTAAGCCCCCACAATTTCTGATTTGGCTTTGTTCCACACAAACAGATGCTGGTAATATTCATCGAATTCATCCAGATCCACGGACCGCCCGGTACCTTCATCGGTTGCCCTGAATGTTATTTCCCGGAGTCGACCAATTTCCTGAATAAGATGGGGAAGTTGTTTTTTGGAGGCGTGGTATACCTGCATATCACCACTTTCCAGCAGCATCTGGCTGACGGGTAAACCTTCTACATCCGTGAGCAACAGTTCAGGATCCACCGGATCAATCACCGGCTGCATATCACTGTTGGGAAAGACGATGGTTTCGGCGGTTTCAATCTCCTTGGACGGACGGTCGGCCAGCATATAGGTACGCATCCTCACATAGTCGGTGAGCTCATCCTCCGTGGTAAACTTACGCAGTCGACTGTAGGGAATGACGTTGCCAACCCGCACATCGATAATCGTATTTTCCTTATTCAGCAGTTCGTTCGGGAGCAGAGCCGTACGCAGCCGGGGGTGAATCATTCCGGCAAGCTGAAACATGAAACGGTTATGACCTTTGAAGAACATCGGAACAACCGGACTCTCGGTCTTTTTCACAATCTTGGCAACGGTATTGCTCCATGCCGGATCGGTAATACGGCGGTTTTTCCAGGTAGCGTGGGAAACTTCACCGGCCGGAAAAACGCCAAGCATACTGCCCTCTTTGAGCCAGCTGATGGTCTGTTTCATACTGGCGAGGTTGGCTCTGGCCGCTGCCGGACCGCCGAACGGGTCCACAAAAATGAACAGGTCACGCATTTCGGGGATGGCGGAAAGCAGGTAATTGGCCATGATTTTTACGTCAGGGCGCACCCGCTGCAGGATGGCACCCATGATAATGCCCTCGATACCGCCAAACGGGTGGTTAGCTACCAGCACAATTTTACCTTTTTCCGGGATACGCGCCAGGTCCTGCTCGGCGATGCGGAAATCCACATTCATGGCTTTCAGCACGTTCTCCGCGAAGTAGGTCGGGTCGCCCAGTTTCAGGCTTTTGTGGTAAACGTCATTGAGCGCCGTAAGCCCCAGCATGTTTTCAAGAGGGCGTCGCGCCGTTTTCAACAGTTTGTCGGCCAGTGTGTTCGACAATTCTGCATCCAGCGAAAAAATATCAATCTTCCCTTTTTCGTCAGTCATGTGTTCAGGTGAGTTTCACAATCGTGTATTGCTGGCGTGCCATACCGGTTATATGGGAATACTGTGCACGCCGTTACCAAACCCCGTTCAGGTTCGGGAATATACGGTTTCTGAGCAAACCTTTTTAAGATTTGTTGGCCCGGGTCCGGGATTCACCGCTGTGAGTCATCGGTTATTTTTTTACCTTTTGCTATCGCGATGACAACACCAAACGAGCACCCTTGCCATGCCCAGCCAACCCGACCAGCTATTTGCCGAAAAAACCCGGGAAAAACTACAGGAACCACCGAAATACGCCGTAATTCTTCTGAACGACAATTACACCACATTTGATTTCGTTGTCAAGGTTCTCACGCAGGTCTTCCGGAAAAGCGTGCCCGAAGCCATCAAAATCACCAATGACGTACACCACCGGGGTCGCGGGGCCTGTGGTTACTACTCACGGGAAATTGCGGAAACCAAAATTGAGCAGGTAGAAATTATGAGCCAGGCCGAAGGCTACCCACTGAAATGTATCATGGAAAAAGCAGGTTAACCTATGCAAAGCAAAGCACTCGACAAATTACTGCGCGACGCCTGGATGCTGGCCAAAACCAGCAACCATGCTTTTGTGAGCCTTGAACACCTGCTTCATGCCGTCTGTATGGATGAAAGCGGAATCAGGCTGCTCCATGCTGTGGGAGCTGACACCTCCGCCCTTCAACGCGATATCGAGTCATTCTACAAAGGTATTGATAAAACTACGGGCGGGCAGGATCCGGTACACACCGTAACTTTCAAACGGGTGGTGCAGCACTGCCTGATGCATGCCCACGCTGCTGAACAGCAGGAAATCAGTGTCGGCGATGTGCTCATCTCGATGTACACGGAAAACGAGTCGTATGCGGTGTACTTCCTGCTCAGGCAAGACATCGATCAGCTCGATATCATGCGCTACATCTCCCATGGCATAACACGCGACCTGGACCTGGACGATTTCGGGGAGGATGCCCTGGATGATGAAGAGGCTTTTGATGCAGACAGAACCGCAGGTCGGCCGAGGTCAGGCGGGGCTCGCTATAATTTCGACGACTTTGACGATGAAGCCCCTGCCGTTGACCCCGACGTATCTGACGAAGGCGATGAACCTGCCGGCAAAGGCAAAAAGCGGGGCAAAAATGCCACGCTGTCCCGGTACACGGAAGACTGGACCCGCATCGCCGCTGAGGGCGGATTCGACAAACTGGTTGGGCGGGGGCACGAGGTACAACGCAGTGTGGAGATACTCAGCCGGCGCCTGAAGAATAATCCAATCCTGGTTGGCGACCCCGGCGTGGGTAAAACCGCCATAGCTCAGGGCCTGGCCCAACAGCTGGCTGCAATGCAGGTCCCGGACCGCCTGCAGGGCTACCGGTTGCTCTCTCTGGATCTGGGCAGTTTGCTGGCAGGAACCCGGTTCCGGGGCGACTTCGAAGAACGGCTCAAAATGGTCATCAAAGCCATCATCGAAGAAGAAAACGTTATTTTATTCATCGATGAAATCCATAACCTGATTGGTGCGGGCGCTGCCGGAAATTCAACCATGGACGCTTCCAACCTGCTCAAACCAGCCCTTCAGAGCGGTAAACTGCGTTGTATCGGGGCTACCACCTATGAGGAGTACAAAAACCACTTCGAAAAAGACCGCGCACTTTCACGCCGGTTTCAGAAGGTCGACATTACCGAGCCCTCTGCCGAAGACGCTATCCGAATTCTCAAGGGATTGCAGCCTGATTTCGAAGCCTATCACAAGCTCAAATACCAGCCCTCTGCCGTTGAAGCCGCCGTGCGGTTGTCGGCCCGGTACCTGAACGACCGCCAGCTCCCGGACAAAGCCATTGATGTTCTCGATGAAGCCGGTGCCCGGGTTTCGCTGAAATCCGCCCGACGACGGCAGGTAACGGCCCGGGATATCGAAGAGCTGGTGGCCGGCATTGCCCGCATCCCGGTAAAGTCTCTAACCAGCGGCGATAAAGAACACCTGCGCACACTCGAGGAGGATCTGACCGCAGCTGTTTTCGGTCAGCAGAAAGCCATTCATTCCATAGCAACGGCCGTGAAGCGAAGCAGAGCCGGTCTGGGCGATCAGCAAAAACCGGTGGGTTCCTTCCTGTTTACCGGTCCTACCGGGGTCGGGAAGACCGAATTATGCCGCGTTCTGGCCCGGCAGCTCGGCGTTGAGCTTGTTCGGTTTGATATGAGTGAGTACATGGAAAAGCACACCGTATCCAGGCTCATCGGTGCGCCGGCAGGCTATGTGGGCTTTGAACAGGGTGGATTGCTGACTGACGCCATACGACGTAACCCGAATAGTGTACTGCTGCTCGATGAAATTGAAAAAGCCCATGCTGACATCTACAACATCCTGCTGCAGATCATGGACTATGCTACCCTGACCGACAATACCGGCAGAAAAGCCGACTTCCGGAATGTTATCCTGGTCATGACCTCCAATGTGGGGTCGCGCGAGATGAGCCGGGGCGGAATTGGGTTCAGTGACGATGTTGCCGCTGCTGCATCCGGCGACGCCATGGGGGCCATCCGAAAGCATTTCACACCGGAATTCCGAAATCGCCTGGATGAAATTGTGGTCTTCGGGCACCTCGACGAGCAGGTCATCCTACAAATTGTAGACAAATTTCTGGCTGAACTTAATGCGCAGCTGGCTGAAAAAAACATCGTGCTCAGCCTGTCCGATGCTGCGAAAGCCTGGTTTGCCGAAAAAGGCTACTCACCGGCATACGGTGCCCGTCCGATGTCGCGTCTCATGCAGGAACAGCTGAAAAACCGGCTCGTGGATGAAATGCTTTTCGGTGCGCTGCAGAAGGGCGGGAGTGTGGATGTGGACGTCGATGGAGATGAACTTTCTTTTGGTCTTGCTCCCCGGTAAACCGACGCCTGTCAGGGTACGGATTTCTTCGGCCGAAATTAGCCGGCACGGTTGCCTTGTGGCTGCCCGCTGATGCGGGAAGGAGTGTTCCTGACAGGGGTTTGTACTTCCGGCGGGCCGGATTCAGGGTACGGCAAACGGAATCGCGGTCTTTCGGGTTTGCATAGTCATACCACAACGGTAGTGTGTACTATTCAAAATCCAAGCTGACCCATGACAGATTCTGTTCAAAAGCTCGCCCGACGAATCAAGGCATCCAACGATGCGGCCTTCGACCAACTCTTCCGGTTGTTATATAATGATATGGTCCGGTATGCCATGACCTTCACGCGCGACAAAGACCAGGCCTGTAACGTTGCACAGGATGTTTTCATCAAACTCTGGCAAATCCGGGATCAGATCGATCTGGAGAAATCGCTCAAGGCATTTCTCTTCCAGATGGTACGGAACAAGTCACTCAACCTGCTTCGTGACACCCGCAGAGAGGTTACCGGGCTGGAGCTGGCTGATCTGCAGCATGAAGATCTGATTACCGGTCCGGAAAGCACTTCGGGTGAGGAGTCTGACCATGTTGAACAGACAGGCTATCTTACCGAAAAGCTTCACGAGTGGGTGGAGCAGCTTCCTGAACGCCAGCGGGAGGCTTTTGAACTTAGCCGGTTTGAAGGCCTCGACCACGAGGAAATTGCTCAGGTTATGCAGGTTTCGGCGCGAACCGTGAACAATCATCTGGTTGCAGCACTACGTCAGCTACGGATTCACTATGATATGCACATCGGCGAAAAATCCAGATTAGTGGTATGAAAAACGACATAACTGACAAATATGATGGCCTGATTCCCGCAGGTACCCGTCCTGATACGGCCGATGCGGAGTTACAGGAACTGTGGGACGTTACCCGTGAGATGCACTCCGGCAGAAATGTGGTCACTGAAGATGAAACCGAAGCCGCTCTGCACAGTGTTCGAGGTCGGTTGAATCTAAACACCACCTTTGACGAAGAAAACACCACACAGCAGATACCCTCCCGACACGATTCCTCTGCCGGCGACAAAGGGCGTCGGCGAATTCTTTGGACCAGTCTGCTCCTGGCTGCATCTTTGGCAACCGTATATTTTGTTTACGCCCTGAATTTTGCCATGGTGCATGTCAGCGCCCCGGCCGGAGCGCAGGCAACCTACACCCTGCCCGACGGATCTGAGGCAACACTGAACAGCGCCACGACATTGTCGTATCGACCGGGATTTGGCAGCAGCCACCGTGATCTGCATATTGCCGGCGAGGTGTATCTGGATGTTGTAGCCGGCGAACTCCCCTTCCGGGTATCAACCCCGCTTTCTGAAATCACGGTAACCGGCACGGCCTTTCTGGTACGGGCATGGCCGGATGAGGACATTGCCAGTGTGATGGTGACCAAGGGTTCAGTACGCTTCGGTGCCCTGAGTGAAACCGGCGCTCGCGTAGAGCTGGAAGCCGGTGAGCGAAGCTCGGTCAGCCGTGACAATACCGTGCCCCGCCTCCCCTCGGCATTCAGTCCGGACGCTGAGCTGGCCTGGATTCAGCAGCGCTACTCCTACAGCAACTATTCAGTGGATGCCATCCTGCGCGACCTGGAGCGACGTTTCGATGTCACCATAACGATCGAAGAAACGAACATCCTGCAGGATACGTTGTCAACGTACTATGCCAGCGGGGTGCCGCTTGAAACCATACTACAGGATATCTGCACCGTGAAAGGGCTTGAATTCAGCCAGACCTCCAACGGTTACCGGATTTACTGACCCTCCATTTAACGTTTAGCCCGGTTTTGATGTCGTCTCCGCGCAGCTTATACCTACTTTTCATCGTTTTGTGGCCGGTTTTGCTGTATGCAAGTCCGATGAAAGCTCCTGCGCAAAATAATGAGATCACCAGCAGCAACACGGATGTGCCGGTGTACACCCTCGTATTCAGGGGTGAACCCCTTTCCGAGGTACTTCGCACCTTTGTGCAAAAAACCGGGTTGAATCTGGTGTACGATACGGCCATTTTAGACGATACCCCGGTTTACGTGACCATCCGGGAGCTTCCGGCCGAACAGGCCCTTGCCCGGATCCTTGCAGATACATCCCTTGACTACATCACCCTGAGCAGCGGTACACTGGTGCTGGTGCGCAGTGCCCGGCAGCAACCATCTTTTGGCTCGGTCGCCGGCCGGATTGTAGACCATCGTACCGGCAGGCCCCTCCCCGGAGCCACCATCCTGCTGGCCAGCGCCGATGGAGGCACTGCATCCAATACCAGTGGTTTTTTCAGCATTCCCGGGGTGCTTAGTGGTCCTCAGGAGCTCATTGTCAGCTACGTTGGATACGAACCGCTTCGAAAAACTGTCACGATTCCGGTTGACGGTGTGCTCCGCACACAGCTTGCGCTGCGTGAAAAGCCCTACATTGCCGAGCCCATCGTGATCAACGATCACAGTCGTCGGCTGGGACAATCCGGCGGTGCCGCGCAATGGGTAACCGTCTCCGGTGATGGTCCGCTTCAACCGGGCAACGATCCGGTTCGGTCGCTGGGCCTTTTTCCCGGGGTTCAGTTTCAGCTGCCCCTGGCCACCCTGAACATTCAGGGAAGTGGTGCCGATGAACATCGTTTCTATCTGGACGGCATGCCCGTTTACCACCCCTATAGTTTCGGGTACCTGTTCAGTGCTTTTAGTCCGTACGCCATCGACCGTGTCACCATCCACAAAGCCGGTTTTGATGCCCGTGCCGGTTCCCAGATATCCGGCCTGATCAGCATGACCCACGACGTGAGTAACCGTGCATCCAATACGGCAACCCTGCAGGCCGATGCCGTCAGCAGTAATCTGCGGGCCGATGTAGCGGGCCGGTTGGGCGATATGGACCTGGAGACCCTGCTGGCCATACGCACCAACATCTGGGACATTTATCAGAGTCCGGTTCTGTCTGCCACCATGCGAAACTGGGATTATATTGACCCGGTTATTGCCAATTTGCTCATGGACGGACAAGACTCCTACCGTATGTACGATGAAGCCCTGCACGACAGCCGGGTTGGATTCCGGGATATACACCTGAGCTCACGCCTGCGTATTGACCCATTTCAGTCGGTGAGTTATTCCTTGTATTCCGGATACAATACCCTGGGAACTGAATTACTCAACCGACTACCCCAGCCCGACGCGCAGTATCCGGAATTCATGTTTGCGCGGGACTCCTACACCTGGAACAATCGGGTTACCCGTCTGCGCTATGATGCCCTGCTCACGGCCCGGACCGATATTATGATACAGGCTGGCCACTCCGGCAACCGGCTTGAGCACAGTTACCGGATGGCGGGCAGCATCGATGCAGGATTACCCTCCGGCGTGAGCGCCCCGGAGGCGATGGAGGCGTTCACGGCAAACCCGGCTTCGGGTATGCACCAGTGGGATGACAATCGCATTGATCACGGCATTTTCCAGGCGGAAATCGACTACGCGGCTTCCCCGCGGCTTCGGATCAGCAACGGATTTCAGGTCGATTATATTCGCACGAGGGTGAACCTGTCGGATTTATTCTATATCCCGACTCTGTCGGCTGCCTCGGCGGGTATGGGAAGTGTGTTCACCGGAATCGACTGGCATCCTGTCGCTGCATGGCGACTGAATGTAAGTTCACGGCTCACGTATATTTCGAATACGGACAAGGTATATGCTGAACCCCGCTTCAGCGCCCAGTACGACCGTGATGCATCAGCCATCGGGTATTGGTCGATGCGGCTGGCCGGCGGGATTTACCGGCAGTTCATTCATCAGTTTTCGGTAACCAATCCGGGTCCGAGCTCACTGGTTCCATCGCTTCCCGTCTGGACCCACGCCGGGGAGCTGGCCGTGCCACGGGCTTACCACCTGACCCTGTCCTTTTTGAATGAACCGACGGAATATACCCGGATTCGCCTGGAGACTTTCACCAAATGGCAACCGGTCACCCATCAGATTTCCTATCCCAAGTTGCTGCGCAGCGGGCAGGATCATATTTCCAGGCTGGCTGATTTTACCCATCAGACCCGAAGTTTTCAGGGTGGTGCGGGAATTACGCTGACGCAGCAGATTCCACGGATTGGAACCGAGATGATGGCCGGATACGACTGGACGGTCTCCCGGATGGATATGCAGGAGCAGTTTGGCCGGTGGCTGCCAGCGCCCTGGTCAGAACCTCATCGTGTCAGGGTCATGCTTCAAACGCGGGTCAATAATCGTATTCAGGTGTACGGGCAGTGGTCCGGTATGTATGGCAGGGTCTGGGGTTACCGCCAGGCTTACTATGATTTTATGGTCATGCATAATCGCTCACTGTACGGGACCTACCGGCTGGATCGTCCCGAAGACGATCGGCTTTCGGCCTTCAGTCAGCTGGATGCGGGGGTTCATTACCAGCAGCGGGTCGGTGGCGGTGTAATTCGCCTTAAACTGGATCTGATCAACGTACTTAACCGGGATAACATGCTGGATTACGGGCTGGTACCGGCCTCCTCAGCCGGCACCGACGGCTCCTCCGGAGAGTCTGAGCGTAGTTTCGTCAAGCACGCGCGCACCTTGCCGGGATTCAATCCGGCCGTGAGTGTGCAGCTGAGCTGGTAGCGGTCAAATGTAATTCCGGCAGCGGCTTCCGTTATTGCCGGAAGAGTGTGCAGCTGAGCTGGTAGCGGTCAAATCGCATCCACATTGACGTTAATCCGGACCGTAGAAGCGCCCTCCGGCTTCTGTTTTTCATACCGCTCGAAAACCGTGCGCAGCAATGCTTCCATCTTCTGCGGACCGATATTCACGTGCATCTTCACCAACGATTCCCATCGGTAGTCGTTATAAATCTTCACGATGGCGGCCGGTGCCGGCCCGAGTACTGCGTGACCCTTCATCACCGAAGCCAAAACCCGGGTGAATGCCTCCGCCACGATAGCCACTTTCTGTTCATCGGGACTTTTAAACTGAAACTGAATCAGTCGGGAAAACGGTGGATAATGCAATTCCCGTCGCTGCCGCATTTCGTGGTTGGCAAACCCTTCATAATCGTGTTTTGCGGCGAATTTCAGGGCCGGATGTTCGGGTTGGCGGGTCTGCAGGAATACGATACCGGTTTTTTCCGCCCGACCTGAGCGACCGGCCACCTGGGTGAGCAGCTGAAACATCCTTTCCGAAGACCGGTAACTGGGAAAAGCCAGCTCGGTATCGGCATTCACCACCCCCACTACGGTCACATTCGGAAAATCCAGTCCTTTGGCAACCAGCTGGGTTCCTACCAGAATATCGGCCTCGCCGCGACCAAAAGCGCTCAGCAGATTGGCGTGCGCATCCCGGGTCGACGTGGTATCACGGTCCATCCGCATCACCCGTGCCTGCGGGAATAACGGGGCAATTTCCTCCTCCACGCGCTGGGTACCGGATCCCTTGTGGTGCATGCCATGCGCCGTGCAGGCCTTGCACAGCGGGGTAGCCCGCTCGCTGTAACCGCAATAGTGGCAACGCAATTGTCCCACCCGACGATGAAAGGTAAGGCTGACCGAACAATGCGGGCATTCGGGTACGTGTCCGCATTCGTCGCACTGCTGGTAGCTGGCAAATCCACGCCGATTATGCAGCAGAATAACCTGTTCTTTTCGCTCCAACGCCTCCTCGATAGCCATAAAAAGCGGAACAGCGATAGGTCCGCGCATGGCATTCCGATACTGTTTGAGGTCCAGAATGGTCACCTCCGGCAGGGTAGCCGATGCGTGTCGCGATGGGAGCTTAAGCAAGGTTCGCTTACCGCGGGTCACCCCGTGCAGTGTAGTCACCGCCGGCGTTGCCGAACCCAGTACCACCGGGATACCAGCCATAGAGGCGCGCAACACCGCCACATCACGGGCATTGTAGCGGGGCGCGGGATCTTCCTGCTTGTAGGAGTTATCGTGCTCTTCGTCAACGATGATAATACCGGGATTGGGTACGGGGGCAAACACGGCCGACCTCGCCCCGATAGCGATGCGTTTTTTGCCCCTGCGCAGTGCGGTCCAGGCCTCGAAACGCTCACGGTCGTTGAGTCGGGAGTGGAGCACGGCGATGTCATCGCCGAAAATCTCGTAAAACCTTCGCACCGTCTGTGGGGTGAGCGCAATTTCCGGAACCAGCACGAGTCCGCCTTTGCCGGCGTCCAGGGCTTGTTTGAGGGCATGGATGTAGACCTCGGTTTTGCCGGAGCCGGTGATTCCGTACAGCAGGAAGCTTTCAAACCGACCGGCATCGAGGGCTTCCGATATGGGTTTAAACACCTTCAACTGGGTTTCGTTGAGCTGACGGATGCGTTCCGGGGCATGCTCGAGGTACAGGCTTTCGGCTGCCGATTCTTCGATCTCGATACCCTGGATAAACCCTTCCTTTTCGATGCGTTTGAGCGCGTGGGGTGAGAATCCGTGTTCTTCGCGCAGGTTTTTGTACAGGCAGGGAGGTTGGAGCTGGTGGAGCTCCATGGCGGTTTGAATCCAGGCATGTATTTTCCCGGTATAGCCCGACAAAAACGCCTGAAGTTTTTCACGATGCTGCTCGTTCCAGGTGCAGGCTTTCACGCGTTTCGGTTTCACCTTGCGCCGGGGGACTTCCCGAAGCTCCAGTACCCCTTGTTTGCGTAAGCTGCGGATCAGGGTATCGGGCCATTGCCTGCGGGCCTCCTCCAGCGCGATTTCCCCGGCCGACTGCACCGCGGCCAGCAATTCCTTCCCGGCAGGTGTCAGGTCCGCACCGGTCAGCGATCCCGAAAAGGTGATCCAGCGGTCGGTCACGTAGTTGAGTCCGGCCGGCAAAGCCGCCTGAATAACCTCCCCCCAGCCTGCGAAATAGTATCCGGCCATCCACCCGGTCAGCTGCAGCAATTCGGGGGTAAGCAAGGGTTCCGTATCCAGTACACCGGTGATAGCGCGGACCTTGAAGCCGGGTTTCCGGTCATGCACGGCGACCACCATCCCGATCTGCTTGCGGGATCCGAACGGCACCCAGACCCGCATGCCGGGTTGCAGCGAGGCATCGTCATCCCCCTTGTATCCGTAGGTAAACACCTGCCGGACGGCATTGGGCAAGGCTACATCCACGTAGTTCATCATCGGTTTTGAGGACCTTAGTTCGATGTAAGTTAACAAACCGGACCGACGCTCATCTGCGGACCGGCGCTCAAAATGGGTGTCACGATGGGTTCCGTTGCCTCGATGTGCCCCGGAGTCACCCTTGCCTCCGGGGTTGTACAAAAAGGCAGACGGTGCTTTTAGACAGCAAAGATTTCCTAGTCAGTAAATCACTTACTCACTACCGGTCCGTGAAAATCAGGCGTCTTTCTGCTGCTGCTCCTCAATCGCTTCGGCCAGACTCACCGGCTTGGCATAGAATTTCTCCCACTTCTCCTTTGGATCGGGCTTGGTGAGCAACGAGACCACTATCAGTACCAGAACCGAGGCAGAAGCGGCCGGAATTACAATGTAACTCGTGGCAATCAGGGGCTCTTCCATGATGCCATTAACCAGGGTAATGAGCAACGTCATCCCCATCCCTGTAGCGATGGAAGCCACCCCGCCGGCGGTCGTTACACGTTTCCACAGGAACGCAGCGAGTAAGGCGGGAGTTAGTCCCGCCCCGACCATCGTATAGGCTGTAAACGCCATATCCAGTATCGTGCGAAACTGGGTGAGCAGCAGGTAGGCAAAAATCCCTAGCACCAGCACCATAAGTCGCTGAAATACCACCATTTGCTTGTCGGTAGCCTGGGGATTCACGAACCGCTGGTAGATATCGCGGGTCAGGTTAGTAGATGGTGCAAGAAGGAAGCTGTTGCCGGTAGAGGTGATAATCGCCACGGCCGCCATAATCAGCAGGAGTCCGCCCACCAGGGGGATGCCCACCTCGGTCCCGAATCGGGCGGTGTGCAGAATGATGCGCTCGCTCTGCTCCACAGCCAGAAAGAAGCTGCTGTCCGGACTCAGGCTGTTGAAATGGCTGAATGCAAAAATGGCCAGAGACGCGATGGCGGTTTCCACCACAATAGTCCCGACAACCCACCATCCAACCGCAGTTTTGGCCGACTTTTCATCGCGGGCTGAGAAAAATTTCTGATACATATTGGACTCGCCCAGCAGCAGCAGGAAGGTAGGGAAGAAAACCCCCATCGCCCACAGGAAGTTATACTCACCGAAAACCGTGAAATACGAAGGGTCCAGTGCCACGCTGAAATGCTCGGCGCCTCCCAGGTTGAAAAACACCAGGGGTACCGCAATGAGCACGGCGGCGGTAATCACAGCGCCGTTGATGATATCTACTGAAACGATAGACAGCATCCCTGCAAAGGCCGTGAAAGCGATGATAAAGATGGCCGTGAGAATAACTCCCTGCCATTCGGGGATATCGGCCACCAGGTTCAGCACGAATCCACCGCCCCGGAACTGATATCCCACGATGGTGGTGTAGGCGATGACAATCACGATGGTCCCCAGAATCCGGGCCCATTTATTGTAGCGAAGTTCGAGGATATCCGGCACGGTAAACTGGGCGATACGCCGGACCCGCGCGGCCAGGAAAAACACGATAATAATACCGATCCACGCCCCTGCCGCCATCCACAGTTCGGCAAAACCCACGCGGGCGGCAAGTCCGGCACCGGCCAATAACGACCCTGAGCCTATCCAGGTACATAACAGTGTTCCGACGAGCTTATAGGTAGGGACCGATCGACCGGCCACCATAAAGTCTTCCTGGTTCTTGATGAACAGGGATTTCCGGATGGAGATAAACATCAGAAGTCCGAGGTAACCTAAAACGACATAAAAGAAAATCATAAATCGGGTATCCGGATGTGTGAAGATGTAATGGTCATTGCACATTCCCCGTTTGGTTTGAGGTGTTTGCAATGGACTAACCTTGGTTCATTGGATATCGGCATTCATCGGGATGCGGGTTGACGTCCCCGCCGGGATCACTGCCCAGACCTGGCAGACGTTTTCATGGCCTTCAACCTTGTCCGGCACCCCATCGACGTATCTGCCGATGACCTAAAATAGTTGATATATCGGAGAAAAGAACAGGGAATCAATGTGAAATCTGTGGTTGCAGTGCATACACCCTGTCAAGGCTGATGAACTCGCTGCCATTGTCGCACTGCAATCTCTGTGGAAACGCACATTGATCCTGAGCAATGCGAGTAAGTTCATCACGAACATCGACGCCTTTCAGCGACTGGCCGACACGATAACCGAGGCATTTTTTACTGCAATTATCCACTACAGCTAACACACGGAACCGGCGCCCATCAAAGAGCGCATGCGCCGTACTTCTTCTTCCAGTTGAAGAAGGTGGCTTGAGAGATCCCAAACTTTCGATAGATCTCCTCCACTCGGGTTCCGGTCTCGGCCTGTTTGAGAGCAAAGGCAATTTGCGCCTCGGTAAATTTTGATTTTTTCACGGTCTTTCGGATTTAATTTTGGGATGCTCCCACCTTCCAAATTACCCGAAAAACTCTACTTTACAACGACTCTATTTTGTGGGGGGAGGTCAGTTACAACATAGTAAAGGCACGTTAATAGGGAAACTCCTTTTGGCTAAATAACCACATACAAATCACTAGTCAATATCAATAACATTGATAATCCATTATTTTGATAGTTTCACACTTTGGGTGAAACTCCAGCCACCGTATTTCCTCCGGTGGAATGGCCTGAGCCGTAATGCCCTCATAGGAATGCGGGAAGCCGCTATTGCTAGCAAAGTCGACGAGGTAGTCGTAGGCTTCCTGATTGAAGGGCGGACAGGGGTGATCCTGTGCCCCAAGTTCGGTTGAAGCCTCAATACCCGGAACCGTTTTGCTCATCGGTATGGCGAGAATTCCTATCAGAAATATAAGGATGGATGTTTTCATAATAATCCGAGAGCCCCCTACCGACCGGGTATGAATTCCGGCCTTAGGGGAGCTCTGTTAGATAGTGCAGCAAATGTTCACGCAATGGGAGTTAGAGTAGAAATATCCGAATACGATTCAGGTTTAAATCATAGATATCAATTCTATCTGTACCCAAATTTATCTCAACTATGTTTCCATCTTCAACTCGTACCGGATTTCTATGTCCAATTACAATGAAGTAGTACTGATTACTCTTCCAGAATGTCAGATACATTTCTGATTCAGGGTCGGGAACCATAGGCTCACATCGGATATGTCGCTCCACCCAGACAATTTCGGATGGCGATACACCCTCAACGGTAACTCCCTCCGCTGTATGAGGCAATGAGCTCGCTACAAACCGTTTTAACAGGTCATGCGCCTCTTCGCTGTAGGGTGGACAAGTGGGTTGTTGGACTGTATCACCCTGCTCTAATTCAGGTACCTGAGAAAAGGTGACTACCGGGAAAAGCAGTAAACCGAAGAGTACTAGAAAAGAATGTGTTTTCATGATGGTTTTAAAACAGCCTTGTTCTTGTAGATTGCATGTATTCCGCGCGCTGATTTTACTCCACGACGCGGTCGTATATAAGCAGGTTGCCCTCCGGGATGCGCAGCAGGGTTAACACGGATTCCAATCCTTGAACCACATAACACATATAATCCGATTCGTCATCTATCGCGGTGATTTTCAGAATGCCGTAATCCCACTCCTGTAGGTCACGTACATTCGCCCTATCACATACATCGGTGAATTCCCATTTACGTTCACGATGAAACACTCCTTTGTAATAGGATAGCAACTTCCCATCAGAGTGGTATACCATGAGAATATCTGAGTCGGCTTCTGCTACCCACTTGCCCAGTATTTTTTGGTTCAGGTCTTCTTGTATGGGTAGTGGTTGGTATTGAGCGCTTACCAAATAGGCAAATCCGCCGCATATAATGAGTGCGATAATGAGTATTACTCTGTTCAACATGGTATTTCCTCCATTGCTTTATCAATGCCATATCCTAATGGTTGGTAGAGTACATAGAAAAGAAGAAGTCATGGCTTCTTCTTTTCTAGTATAGACGTATCAGGTTACTGTTCCCGGACGAATACGATGCCACCCGGTGCATTCGGGCCTTCACCGTCCGTCAAGTAGAGCATATTTGCTAGTGGTGATGTTGCGAAAAATTCATCATGATTTTCTGTCATAATCATCCGGATGGATTGCGTATCAACCTTTATCAGACGAACAACACCTGTTGTCCTAGTATATCCCGAAACAAAGTCAAACTCCAGGGTGGTTGAATTTATGTGCCGGACATTCGTCATGGTGTAGGGCAACCACTTTGAATCAGCGCAGTCAGACGCCCCTCCACGTATCCTCCCGTCGGTGAAGCAATGCCACGCCACATAGTCCCCCTGATCATTTTTTTCAATGGTTACACTACCTTTAATGTGTTCAATATCGAAAATATATTTACCTAACCAGGGATCTGTTTGCCGGGATGTCTGCGAAACCGCAGCAAATGCCAAAACGGTGATCAAACAAGTTGCCAGCAATAATGCTATAATCGTTTGTGTTTTCATGGTGGGGGATCAACGTACGTAGTTTACTATGAGCATGGTTAGTTCAGGTACTGATTTAAAGACAAACAAGCGATTTCGAGTTTAAACGGAAGAGAAACACAGGCATGAGGTGTAACAGAAAGCTCCCCTTATTGCTGGGAATTGTACATCAAGACACATAGGGTTCATCTGCGGTGAGCGGACGAACCCTATGGTATTCTTACAGGTTTTGTTTACGTTTAGGTTAACATGGTTTCTTTTACGATCTGTGTGATTACACCTGTCGAAGGATTAATAAAAATTGTGATCATAGAAACATCACCTAAATGAATCATTATATCTTCGTAATGCGGATTAGCCTCGCTCTTTCTCTTGGCCTCCCATGACTTCGGAAAGTGCTGGGCTAGTTCTTCAGCAAGTTGACCAACGCGGATATCCACGCCGTTCACCCTAATGAACATACGTTGATCGTTAAGTTCAGCAAAATCAACATTAAAATTAAACATCTCATAAAAAAACAAAGTGGAAGTTCCGTACATGAGTTTTACTTCCTCTCCAAAAGCCTCCGTATATGTGCTTGTTTCCGAAGTCGGGGTTCCCATAATTTGCCTTATTTGGGCTGGGGTACGGCCAATATCCTGCCCCGTAGCATTGGAGTGAATGGAGAAGGTCTGGGCACGGTCGAGAACTGGAAAATTCTGCCCGTAAAGGTGGAGCGGGTTGAATATCAACAACGCTAGTGTAAGGATGTGAAGTACTGTTTTCATGGGAGTTATACTGTTTTGATTTTTATGTTTATTGTCCACATGGATTGGGATTGAGTGGAGTTGCTTCCGAAGTATTGGCAAACTTGGTAGATAAAACAAGTTCCGGGTTGAGTAGTGAAGATCGAGTCCCACTAAAAAACACTACCTGCGTACCCCATTCGAGGTGTGCGTGGGTGGTAATGCTGTTGCCATATTCAGTGTTTGGAATCCCTGACCGGCCGCAATATCCGATGATATCCCCTCTTTTAATCGAGCCTGACGCACGGCCGGCTGCCTGCAGGTGCGACACCCCGAAATTCCTGCGCTCCCCGTTAACGGTTGTCCAGCCCCGCACAAAATAGCCGTAGCCCCACCCGCGAGGACCTACTTGATACCCCCTTTCAAGACCATCCATATCAAAGGGGGCATAAATCGGGTCACCCACGGTGCAGGTGATATCGGTGCCGTGATGAGGGTCAACTCCATCATTCCGCACGGCTCTGAGCTCTTCAAGGCACGGGGTACCGACACACGGTCTGAACCGCCCTCCTGTTTTTCCTGAGGCTCCCGGACTGGTGATTTCGGGGTTTTTAACCACATCACCAGCACAGGGTATGTTCAGATTGTTACAGTCTGCACCAGCCGGGGCGGCAAATCTTCGCGTATCCCCGCCCACGCACCGGCCGCAGTGGTCACGGAACGCCGCCGGATCCCCGTCGCAGCCCGTACGATCCAGCCCGTCACGACCACCACCACCTGGATTGGGACGGCACGAGTCGGTCTCCCAGCACCCGTTCCCTCCGCCCGGACCCGTGTCTTGCGGACTACCACCAAGGGGTACCCAAACAGACCAACAAGCCGGATAATACGTAATTGCCCAACCTTCAGGGTTACCACTTTGTGGCCCGACTATAACATGAGGTACCCAAATGCATATCCGAACCGTCCCCTGAATCTGTGATGCCTATTGCTTGGCCCTTGCATTCGCAGGACTAAAAACGGGTTTTCCATTTTCATGATACTCCGGCAGCAACCAGCGCTGATAATCTTCGAAGGCCGATTGTGAACGGGGAATAAGTCCCACATTCATTCGGTAAAGACCGTCTCCGGCTTCATTGGGATGCACATAGATATACAGCTCTCGCTGCCCGCCGGAGAGCTCCTGTTCCACCGGATGAAAATCAATGATGCGATATCCGTACGAATAAAACTCACCGGTTGAATCGGCCACGATAAACAAGGATAGATGAGGTTCCTGGAAGATGTCCGCCATGGTTTCGATGTAAGCGCGCAGAGCGACTTCGTCAATGTGGAGGTCGGGCTGGTTATCGCTCGCCTGGCCTATGCCGGACTTGCCCCTATGGTCACCCTGCGGGATGCAGCAGGGGAACCTTCCGGGCCAGACGGCCAGGCATAGGGGGGGGGGATTTTCTCATAGATTGAATGTCTTTGTTTCTATTGACGATAGCGCGGTCGATAAACCCATCCATGTGGACCTGACCCTTCGGTATTTCTCGCGTGGGAATACCTGGTGTCTGACCGGAACCGAAAACATACGGGGCTGTGCGCAGGTGATGCGCCCAGCACAGCGTTTATTCTCGGGGAAGAAATTCATCGACCGTATAACCAAAGTCCCACACGACTTCAGTTATACTATAAAGAGTATTTCGGAAGCCATTTGTTACAAAGAAATTTAGCGGGTACCGGCCATCCGGCCCAAAAACGGCCCGGATGCGCAATAAGGGCCCAATTTTTAAAGAAGCGCCAGCCAAACTTTTTTTTAAGAAACCGGCACTTTTTTGAGTGACGCTACAATTAGGAGACGGATTACCTGGATTCTAATTGATGGGATTAGCACCGGACTCTAAAGAATAACCCGTGGCTAAAAAAAAGATCACCTGGACGTCATTAATTCACGCTGACAATCACGTGGTTGGTATCTGCGCACGATTCACACCTAATCAATTATATACCGATTCAGCACGGCACGAAGCCCCTCTGCCTCTACCGGTTTCGACAAAAATGCATCCATGCCGGCTTGCAGGCACAGTTCGCGCTCCTCGTCCAACACCCCTGCTGAAAGCGCCAGAATCGGTCGGGTTTTCAGACCGTTTTGCTGCTCCCATCCTCTGATTTCCCGGGCTGCCGTGATACCATCCATTTCAGGCATGTGCACATCCATGAGAACCAGATCCGGCAGGTGCGTCCTGACCATGGCAAGTGCTTCATAACCATTGGCTGCCTCGAGCACCGTACACCCGGAACACATGCCCTCCAGGAGTTTACGTACCAGCATGAGATTCAGTGTAACGTCCTCAACGATGAGCACTTTAGCGGATTTGAGTGTAGTTCGACCAACGGCTTGCTGATTGGTTACATCGTCCCGACCGATTATCCCCGTGGAGGACAACATAGCATCGGTTTTAATGTTGGCATCCGATGGAGCTGCCGCCCATGTGCTCAACGAGCCGCCGGCTGATTACCAGTCCCAGCCCCGTGCCGCCGAAACGCCGGGTAGTTGACACATCGGCTTGTCCGAAGGGTTTGAAAATACGGGACATTTGCTCCGGCGAGATCCCGATACCGGTGTCGGTCACGTGGATTTTCAGACGGGTGCCGGAATCAGCTTCAAGCACCTCCACGGCAAGTTCTACCCTGCCCGCGTGCGTAAACTTGACGGCATTTCCGAGTAAATTGATGAGTATCTGTCGGACCCGGGCCGGATCCAGTAACAGTCTGAGAGGAAAACCAGGTGGGATTCGAAGTTCAAGGCGAAGTCCTTTCGATGCGGCCTGCAGCAGGAAAATATGCAGGCTCGATTCCAGCAGCTCCACCACGTCGGTTTTCAGTTTTTCGATGGAAATCTTACCGGCCTCAATCTTCGAATAATCCAAAATTTCGTTGATGACCTGCAGCAGGGCGTGGGCCGACTGGTGGACGATGCCTACATACTGCTGTTGCTCGCGGTTCAGCTGGGTCGTTCGAAGCAGGTCGGCAAACCCGATTACACTGGTCATCGGCGTGCGGATTTCATGACTCATATTGGCCAGAAACACCGATGCGCATGCGATTCCCGTATTCCTCGAGTTTTCCGGCAATTTTCAGATTGAACCATCCCTCCTGGCGTATGGTGTAGGCGGCCAGCGATAGCGACCGCACGGTAACATCGGCCCGACGCTCGGATACTGCCCGAAGAGCGTCGGTGTCGGTTTCTACAATCATCAGGGTGATGTTCGGAAAGTTCCTGCGGAAGTACCCCTCGATACTCGAGCCCTGGGGCAGTACCAGCTTCTCGTCGAGGAGTCGGGCCGGATCGTAGATAAACTCGTGTTCTTCCCGGGTGATGAAAACGTTGGGATCGGCGAAGTACACATCGGTAAAAATCAGCCACTCGTCGCGTTCCGGACTTTGATTCACCAGCGGCATGATATGGCACCGGCCTTCGCGCGAAAATTGGACGGATTCAGCCCAGGTTTGGGTTGGAATCAGCCGGAAGGTGACATCCAGTCGTTCCGCCACCAGGGCCATCAGATCCGCGGCAATACCGATGTGGCGACCGTCCCTGGAAATACCCTCAAAGGGCATCCAGTCCGGATCGACACACAGGGTAATAGGTCCGAGCTGGTCGAGGTAGGCACGCTCGTCGGGCGTCAGCAAGGAGCCGGGCGTATCCGGAGCTTGTGCCCATGCAGCTCCATGCGCGGTAACGACCAGCAGCAGACACATCCCGATTCGCCATTTTACCCAACTATACATATAACGTTTTTAAATAGTTTTCAAACGGAAGCCATATGTGGCAACCGGCATCGTCTGCAATCAATCAAAAAAGGCATTTAGAATGACCTGAATCGTTATCGGCAGGAACGAGGGTGGGCTAAATAAAGGGACATTGAATACGCAATCCCCTGGTAACCGGTAAGCACGATGTGCACGCAGGAAAGACGATGGCGTGGATGTAAACGCAGGGATTTTTCATCACGAATCAAAAATCGATTGTGCACCGGGCCGGTTTTAACCGATTATTTGACCAATGTCATTTTCATTGACTGGGTTCTATCCCCCGCGCGAATGCGGTAAACATACACACCGGAGGTTAAGTTACCGGCATCGAACGATACCCGATGTGTACCGGCCGGAAGCCATTCATCGATCAGGGTGGCAACGCGCTGGCCCGTTACTGTATATACGCCAAGTTCAACGGCCGACCCGGTTGGGAGTTCAAATCGGATCTGCGTGGAGGGATTAAACGGGTTCGGGTAGTTGCCCGCCAGCAGCACAGTACCAGGGTTTACATCCTGGTACTCATCTATCGAGGTTGCCACACGACGAATCTCCCCATTCCGGCCCGGAATCGTAGCCGGTTCGTAGTAATATTCCCTGCCCAGCATATCGCCCAGGGCGTTGTTGTTTTGTCGGAGTCCTTCGTAGAAAAAGTAGGCCTCCCCTGCTACCCCCATCGCCCGGTTCGACTCAATAGACGCCCGAAGATATTCCTCTGAAATGGTATAACTACCCACATTCATCAGAATCCCGGCAAAGTATATGGAACGTACCTCTTCGGGCAGGTCGGTGAGGGTTTTGTTCAATTCAAAGTTATAGTCGTCTATGTTATAGCGATAGAGTTGGGGAATCAGGTGATCAACGATGCCTTCGGAGGCCCAGGTTACCGGGTCCTGCAGGTACTCGTTATAGCCCCAGGGATAAATATTCGGACTGGACGCCACGAAGAGTTCTTCATCGTACGTTTTGACCGAGTCGCGCACCGCGCGGTAAAAGTCGTTGAGCTTTCCGGCCCGCCAGCGTGTCCAGGTAGCGTTACGCGGGAAGGGCGAGGGATCTGCTCCGTCGTGTTCAGAGCGATACAGGGCCACGGTACCCTCATCGTAGCCGCACTCCCGGGGCAAGGCCGGCATCCTGTCGGAGAACTCGATACCGTCGATATCGTACTTCCGTACTACTTCCATAATAAGTTTGAGCATAAACTCCTGCACATCGGGATTGATACCGCTGATCCAGTCGAAGCCGTTCTTCTTGCACACATTGCCCTCATGGTCGACCGACATCCAATGTGGATACGTTGCGCCGATGAATCCACCGGTAGCCGGGCCATTCGGCCCGCTATAATGCGCTGCAAAGCCATACTCAAACCATGGATACACCTCAATGCCGTTTCTGTGTGCCTCGCGAAGGACCACCTCCAGCACATCGCGGCCGTTAAGGCGGGGGTCGAGGGGCCGATCGAAGTACTCATCCATTACTTCGCTGTAAAACTGGGTGTAGCCGCCGTTTTGAACCACCGGGAGGATAGCGTTGATGCCTATGGAAGCCAGATAATCCATGGCCTCGGCTATCGACTCATCCGAAAAAAGAACATCCGAAGCCACGTTGGTGATTTTTACGGCGCGCAGCTCCTCGGGCATGTTGGTACTTTGTGCAAAGGCGATGGATGCCGGCAGGATGAATGCCATAATGAGAACAAGGAGCGTTGCGAGGCTGACGGTGGTGCGTGAGCTCACGGGAAGTGAGCGATGCACAATGCTGGTGCAGTGGCCTGTTATGGCCATACGGGCTGATGATACTACCATGGACGTGACTCCGGACTATGTAATAGGTGATGATAAACCAGACGTGCGGTAACGCTGAAATGACTACATGGATGAAATGTAGTGACGCACTATACTCCGAAGGTAGTCACATAGCATTGCAATAACAAGGCGTTCAGTTAGTGTACCCAGGGTAAGGGTTCTGTGCTACAGCGGCTAATTTCTGCTTGCCCATCCGATAGATCATTGGTTAAGACACATAGTACAATACACATAATCGGAAACACGGAGTACACCGCGAGTTTGTATCTTTACCGCATGCTAAAACCAACCTCCGATATCATCCACAAAGAACCCATTGCCGCTATTGCCACGCCTGTAGGTGAAGGCGGTATTTCGGTAATCCGCGTAAGCGGACGCGATGCTATTGCCAACGTTGCAACGATATTTCGTGGAAAAAATCTGGCCGATGCGGCCTCGCATACGGTTCATTTCGGTCATATCATTCGAAATAAGCAAAAAATTGACGAGGTCCTCGTAACGGTATTTCGTTCGCCGCGATCTTACACGGGCGAAGACACCATCGAAATATCGTGTCATGGTGGGGTGTTGGTTACCCAGCAGGTTCTCGAGGCGGTGCTGGCAACCGGGGTGCGAAGCGCCGAGCCGGGCGAGTTTACCCAGCGTGCATTTCTGAACGGCAAGCTGGAGCTGAGTCAGGCCGAGGCCGTGGCCGACCTCATCCACGCGCGCAGCCGGAAGGCTGTGGAGGCTGCCCAACAGCAGCTGGACGGCAACCTCGGCCAACACATACGCACTTTTCGCCAGCAGATTATCGATGCCACGGCCATGATTGAGCTGGAGCTGGATTTCATTGAGGAGGATGTGGAGTTTGCCAGCAAGTCGCAGCTGCTCAGGCTTCTGGCCGAGTTGAACACCGAAATTAATCGCCTGCTGGCCACCTATGAAACCGGTCGACTGGTTAAACATGGCATTCGCACTGTGTTTGCCGGCAAGCCCAACGCAGGAAAATCGACCTTGCTGAATGCGCTTATGGGCAAGGAGCGCGCCATCGTTTCAGACATCGCCGGAACCACTAGGGATGTCATTGATGCGGACTGGAGCCTGGACGGACTCCTGTTTACCCTCACCGATACGGCCGGTCTGCGGGAGACCGTAGATATCATTGAAGCCGAAGGGGTAAAACGCTCCGAAAAGGCCATGTCGGAGGCCGATTTAATCGTGTATCTGGTGGATGTTTCTCAGCCGGAGGATGCCACCGAACGGGAGGCCATCCAGGCCCTGAAATCCCGCTTCACCGGGAAATCGATGCTGGTGGTTGGGAATAAAATGGACCGGATGGAAGGCAGGGTATCCGGCAATACGTCATCCGGGGTCGAAACCGATACTTCATTGACACCCGCGCAGCAGGAAGGTGGTGCATCCCCCATCGACCTGTACATATCCGCCTCCAGGGGCACCGGCATCGACGCGCTCAAGCATCGTATGAAGTCCGCCGTGCTGGCCAATCGCGACATCGACACCTCCGGGCTTCTTGTGACGTCCAGTCGTCACAGGGATGCCCTGGAAAAAACACAGCGACACATCAACGACGCCGTTCGCGCCATTGAAAACGGGGTATCCGGCGACTTCGTGAGCATTGATCTGCGCGCCGCTCTGCAGTCGCTGGGCATGATCACCGGCGAAATCACCACCGAAGACCTCCTCGACTCCATTTTCTCCCGGTTTTGTATCGGGAAGTAGCTGAAACCCAACGTATACTGTCGGGGAAGCTCTCAGGATGGAGTGATGCATTAGAACGCATCGTGTTGCATTAAAAATTTGAGACCGCCCAAGCGGGTTGTTGGACCGTATCACCCTGCTCTATGTCAGGTACCTGAGAATAGGTGACTACCGGGAAAAGCAGTAAACCGAAGAGTAATAAAAAAGTATAATTTTTCATGACTATATAACTCAATATTTAGTTTAATTGTTGTTCACAAATTCCAGCAATGATCGAAATGATGTTCATATACACTCGGCTTTTCAGGATTAATTCTTCGAATACCCTCTCTATCAATTACATACATGGGTTTACCTAACTGTCTGACAACGTTTCGATCACCTCTACTGACTTGATATGCACTGTACGGGGGAAGTGTCCCAAGTTCAAATGGCTCCTCACCGGGTTCTAAAAGCGAATTACGATAATCAACACAACGTTGGTCCATGATGACATCGCCCGGAGAAAAGGGATGGGTATGTAATATGGCCCTAACGGCGTCGCGTTTGTTATTTTTTCCATCAAACGGATTTCCTATTTGGATATGGCAAGAAGACACACTCTCAGGTTCTATTACTCTATAAGATTCTCCTTCCCCCCCATAGTACTCAAGAAAAACCACCGACTCGTTTTGCTGGTTATGAGGTAGCGGACTGCTATTCGGCCCGAATGAGGCATTCCACATGCGGTGGATTTCGGCCTGAACATCCATTCTGTTCAAAAAAGAACTGTCATAATCACAGATTTTATCACAATCCATTCCGTCTGTGGCTGGATAACGTCCCGTATCCCGCCCACGCACCGGCCCAGACATACTATATAGATTCGCGATCACCCGATTTGTTACATGGTTCTTGAAAAATAATTTTCAGCGGGCAGATTGGGCCAGGTTAATCGAAATGCTCACCAAGCTCAGCTGCATCATGTATGCTCATCTCATTTTAAATCGATGGCCCCGTGACTACGCTGAATAGCACGGGGCATCTGAACTATCTAAATCTGATGTCAGATTGAAATATGTTTACTTTCAAGCAGATAATATTGTACCGACCTAAAAGCATTGAATAGCGGAATTATGTGAGTCGCATATCATACATAAGAGATATTATGATTCCCGTGCTCGGACTAAAAATCACAAAAATTATCTCCATTTCACTTATTTCAATTGACATGAGTTTGTTTTGCGGATTTACAGCACTGTTCCGCCTTGCTACCCACGACTTCGGAAAGTGCTCGGCCAGTTCATCGGCAAGGTCTCCAACGCGGATATCCACGCCGTTGATATTCACCCGATAACTGGCATCTTTTAGCTCCACAAAATACAGGTGGGATTGGTTTAACTGGTAAAAACCAGTTATAAACGAGAATTTAGATCCTCCATACTCCAGGTCCATACCATCGGGGTCAATGGTTTCGGCATCGGGGTTACCCATAATTTGCCGGAATGGGGTGTACTCTACGAAGATATATTGCTCGTTTTTGTATATAGCAAAGCTGGTTGCCACGTCCAATTCAGGATGATCTTGTCCGTAAAGGAACACGGGACAAAGTACGAGCAGAACCAATATGAAGAGTATTTGTTGTGTTTTCATGGTACTTATAATGATTTGATTTTTAAATTATTGCCCGCAAGGATTGGGATTAAGTGCTGTTACTGAATTATTTTGGGAAAACTTTGTTGCCAGATAAGACTCCGGATCGACTAACTGGCTTCTGTTCTGACAATCGCGCCAGTCTCTTAAAGTTAAGCCCCTACCCATTTCAACATGCACATGGGTGGTGATTTCTGTTCTTTCTGGATTAATCCCAGACCGGCCACAATAGCCGATAATATCCCCCTGTTTAAAACTACCTGATGCCGGCAGGGTTGGTCGTTCCCGTAGATGCGCCGCTCCAAAATTCAGACGCTCACCTTCAATAGTTGACCAGCCACGTACAAAATAGCCGTACCCTCTGGCTGAACCCGTCTCCAAGCCGTCCATATCAAAAGGTGCAAAAATGGGATCTCCTACATTGCACGTAAAATCAGTTCCATGATGTGGTCTTTTCCCACGATTTCGTACGGCTCTTAATTCAGTAGCGCAAGACGAAACGTAACCACATGACCACGGACCCTCCACACACGGTCTGAACCGCCCTCCTGTTTTTCCTGAGGCTCCCGGACTGGTAATTTCGGGGTTTTTAACCACATCCCCGGCACAGGGTAAGTTCAGATTGTTACAGTCATCGCCGGGTTTGGCTGGTAAACGGTCCGTATCCCCGCCCACACACCGGCCGCAGTGGTCACGGAACGCCGCCGGATCCCCGTCGCAACCCGTACGATCCAGCCCGTCACGACCATCGCCACTTGAATTAGGTCGGCACGAGTCGGTCTCCCAGCACCCGTTCCCTCCGCCCGGACCCGTGTCTTGCGGACTACCACCAAGGGGTACCCAAACAGACCAACAAGCCGGATAATACGTAATTGCCCAACCTCCAGGGTTACCACTTTGTGGCCCGACTATAACATGAGGTACCCAAATGCATATCCGAACCATCCCTTGAATCTGTGATGCCTATTGCTTGGCCCGTGCATTCGCAGGACTAAAAACGGGTTTTCCATTTTCATAATACTCCGGCAGCAACCAGCGCTGATAATCTTCGAAGGCCGATTGTGAACGGGGAATAAGTCCCACATTCATTCGGTAAAGACCGTCTCCGGCTTCATTGGGATGCACATAGATATACAGCTCTCGCTGCCCGCCGGAGAGCTCCTGTTCCACCGGATGAAAATCAATGATGCGATATCCGTACGAATAAAACTCACCGGTTGAGTCGGCCACGATAAACAAGGATAGATGAGGTTCCTGGAAGATGTCCGCCATGGTTTCGATGTAAGCGCGCAGAGCGACTTCGTCAATGTGGAGGCCGGGCTGGTTATCGCTCGCCTGCCCCATGCCGGACTTGCCCCTATGGTCACCCTGCGGGATGATGCGGATGTCGGGCAGAGGCCGGCCAATGTCAGGGAGCATGGTTTCCCCGCGCAGGGGAAGTTCTTCGGGGGTTAACGAGGGACCGGTATCCTCTCCGGAACTTACGCGCTCACAGCCCGACCAGCCGGAGGCGGCTAAAATAACCAGACTAAACAGTGCGAGTGTACGCCAATGAGGTCGGAGCGCTGTGCGACAGTCCGGCCGTGACACCCTGTGGGATGCAGCAGGGGCACCTTCCGGGCCAGACGGGCCGGAAAGATGAGGGGGAGGGGATTTTCTCATAGATTGAATATCTTTGTTTCTATTGACGTTAGGCGGGTCGATGAACCCATCCATGCGGACCTGACCCATCGGTATTTCTAGCGGGGGAATGCCTGGTGTCTGACCGGAACCGAAAAACATACGGGCCTATGCGCAGGTGATGCGTCCAGCACAGCGTTTATTCTCGGGGAAGAAATTCATCGACCGTATAACCAAAGTCCCACACGACTTCAGTTATACTATAAAGAGTATCCCGGAAGCCATTTGTTACAAAGAAATTTAGCGGCCGTCAATCAGCGCACTTAAAAACGGCCTTGATGTGCGGGAATGGTCGTTTTTTAATAGACCGGGCCGTATAATTTTTTTCCTGGAAACCAGCACTTTTTATGTGATATAAAAAAATATGGGAGTTCAGAGGGACTCACTCTGAACTCCCATAACAGAACTTCATGTTTATCTGAGGGGCTGGTCCCAGAATAACCTTTTCTCCTGAAATCTGACGGTTCAAATGGTAGTCAGCCTATTCTCAACAACAACGGTGCAGATAGAATTAGTTACTTGAGTCATGGCTTTGATTACCTTTTAAATAGTATATAAAGAAGTACAGGAATAAACAGATCATTCCAATAGTACTAATTATTGCCAACCAATCTGGCATCGATTCGGGAAAGTTACTCAACCCTGTCTTCGATATTCTTGTCGAAAGTGCCATATATGAAACTATGATTGCCACGAATGCATAGTTAAATAAGGGAATTAAACGTCTTTGTGTAGTCTTCATGGTCATTACATCAGGAATATGTTAATTAACAGCCGGCAACTGCACCACCTAAACCACCAAACAAACAACCGATTGCTCCGGCACCCGGACAACCAATACCTCCGATTGGAGCTGTTAACGCAGCTGCACTTAAACAACTAGCTAAACCTACGGTTCCACAACCACTCATTATACCCGCCGCACACTTACCCCAGATGTCCCACCATCCATCGCCGCCACCATTGGGGCAATCCATGATCACCACCACGATCAGTTCAAGTCGGCGGGTTTCCGGGTCTATGACAAATTGCTGAATGGTCTTTTCTTCACATTCTTCATTCAGGTTTTGAATAAGGTTCAATGCAACGCCTTTTGGGGTCGCGTTGGATGACGCACTGCCCGCTTCGGTTCGAAGCTCGTCTATGAGTTCGCCGTTGTCCTGCAAATACACCAGAAACTCCCGCGCAGTGATTACAGAAAGTCGTTCTTCATCGTCAAAATCGTGGGTAGATAACAGCGCATCCAGCAGCGCTATTGCTTCATCGGGTGTTTGTGACTGGCGGGTGATGATGCCGATATACTCCTGTACTATGGTATCGGCTTCCTTCGACCGGACATCGGGGTTAACGACCCGCTCGTACCCTCGTTCAAAGGCTTCAAGGTCGGCCTGATTGCCCAGCACGTCGATGTAGGCCTGGCGGATATTGGTGGCAAACTGATTCATTTCGGTCATGTTCATGTGCTGATTGGACGCCGTAGCCTGCGACAGGACTTGCCTGAGCGTTTGTTGATACTCCGTTAACCAGTCGGCTTCCTCTACGGCGTCAACCACCGGATTACACGCTTTCAGGGTAACCAGACTCAGCAAGACGGCAACAATGAGAGAGAGAGAGAGAGAGAGAGAGATTGTTTTTATTTTCATAAGTGGACTTGATGTTAGGTTGTTTTGACAGCCCGTCGCCCGGAGCGACGAACCATGACGAAGCTGCTTACAGCAACAAGGACGATCGCGCATCACTTTGCAGGCAACTATTTATAAGAGTATTTCGGAGGCCATTTGTTACAAAGAAATTTTCAGCCCGTCAGTCAGCGCACTCAAAAACGGCCTTCACGAGCGAGAATCATCGCTTTATTCAAGTCTAGACCGTTAAACTTTTTTTTGAAAAAGCCAGCCTTTTTGAGTGAGGCTGCCATTGGGAGGCGTTTAATCAGGTTTTGTCAGAGGCTCCCGGACTGGTGAATTCGGGGTTTATAACCACATACCTAGCGCAAGGTATGTTCAGATTATTACAAGCTGCGCCAGTCTTGGCCGCTAGTCGCCCCGTATCCCCGCCTACACGCCGTCCGCGGCCCGGCCGGCTTCTTGCTAGGTGCACCACTCCGAAAGAAAGGCTTAACAACAGGGACTGACGTTTGACCCGTCAGCCCTGTGCTTGTAGATTGCATGTATTCCGCGCGCTGATTTTACTCCACGACGCGGTCGTATATAAGCAGGTTGCCCTCCGGGATGCGCAGCAGGGTTAACACGGATTCCAATCCTTGAACCACATAACACATATAATCCGATTCGTCATCTATCGCGGTGATTTTCAGAATGCCGTAATCCCACTCCTGTAGGTCACGTACATTCGCCCTATCACATACATCGGTGAATTCCCATTTACGTTCACGATGAAACACTCCTTTGTAATAGGATAGCAACTTCCCATCAGAGTGGTATACCATGAGAATATCTGAGTCGGCTTCTGCTACCCACTTGCCCAGTATTTTTTGGTTCAGGTCTTCTTGTATGGGTAGTGGTTGGTATTGAGCGCTTACCAAATAGGCAAATCCGCCGCATATAATGAGTGCGATAATGAGTATTACTCTGTTCAACATGGTATTTCCTCCATTGCTTTATCAATGCCATATCCTAATGGTTGGTAGAGTACATAGAAAAGAAGAAGTCATGGCTTCTTCTTTTCTAGTATAGACGTATCAGGTTACTGTTCCCGGACGAATACGATGCCACCCGGTGCATTCGGGCCTTCACCGTCCGTCAAGTAGAGCATATTTGCTAGTGGTGATGTTGCGAAAAATTCATCATGATTTTCTGTCATAATCATCCGGATGGATTTGTAAGCTCCCCTAATTTTCTGACAATTGTAAAGTAGAGGATTCGTGTTTTAGATGTAGCTGCATGGGTGTCATGTTGCCAAGACTGTCATGCGGCCGGTTGTGGTTGTAGTCGAAAATAAATTCGT
>Ga0208112_100297_pt1 | contig 57740 bp, 58 predicted proteins | sample HotLakConsoUCCLE_FD_184736 | JGI IMG/M metagenome (GOLD analysis project Ga0208112, IMG submission 184736) | Hypersaline microbial mat communities from Hot Lake, Washington, USA - Hot Lake Consortium UCC-LE (SPAdes) (version 2) ...
TGCCGGCGGCTTGGCGCGTTGCGTGGGCACGATCGCCGTACTTGAGCGCGACGGCCCCATCGAGCCAGTCGCAGACGGTCTTGGCGCGGCGCAGAGCGTCCGCGGCCTCGTCCTGCAGGAGGGCGAGTTGCTCAGCGGGCATAGCGGCGATGTCGCCGACGGCCATGTGCCGGAGCTCATCGAGCGAGATGCGGTTGGAAATCGTCATCACCGCCCCCTCACGCCGCAGGCTTGGCAGGGGTGTCGGCGGTGCTCGCGCGGATCTGCTCGCGCTCGTACTCCTCGACGTCTTCGAGGCGGTACACGACCCGACCGCCGAGTTTGACGAAGCGCGGGCCTTCGCCCGTCCAGCGCCACCGCTCAAGCGTGCGGTGGCTGATGTTCCAGCGCGCAGCCAGGTCGATCTGGTTGAGATGTTTCGTAGCCATTTGTGTCTCCTTGGGTTCTTGTCGAAAACCTGCGGAGAGGATGGCTGCCGGGCGGGTAGGAGCCGGGGAGGAGCAAGGTAGGGCTCAAGGTAGGAGTCGGAAAAACCGGCTCAGAAATGAAAAAAGCCGCCCCATCGGGCGGCCTTGCAGTTGAAAGATTCAGCGCATCAGAGGAACAACCAACAGCGGCCATTCTCCTCTCTGATGAAATCACGCCATTCAGCTCTCCCGGAGAAAGCCTTCGCCAGCGTGTTGACGCTGGTGCTGTATCCGGCGCTCTCCAGAACCTCGGCGGTCAGAAGTTCCGGATGGCCGGATTTCCAAGCGTCATACAATTGCCGGATGATTGCGCGCTGTTTCGATCCAGAGAATGCATGCCGTGTTCCGCGAACCGTGAGGGACGCGCCGTCGGCCGCCATGGTGATCAGGTCGTCGCTCAGCTGTGAGCCTGCCGCAACACGGGCAGCCAATAGGTCGGGAACGACAGCATGACCGTTGTGATCGGCGACATCTCGAACGGCGATCAGCGTATGACCGAGGTGCACGTCAGTCGGCAGGCGATTCCCAGGCGTGAAGCTCAGGACGATTCGCAAGCCGGGCGCCGGACGCTTGCGGGCAGTATCGATGAAACTTTTCCATATCGCTGGTTCGCAGAGCCGACGGCCAATCCAGACGGATGTACGTTTGCTGCGTCCTGGAAGTCGCGCGTCGCCGACCTCCCACAGAAGGTCGGGCACGAGTTCGACAGGGCCGGTTCGCGGCGACAGATCCAGCCGCTCCAGCAGCTGTTCGAGCAAAGTGTTGAAGTTGACACGGTACGTTGCCAACTGATCACCGGGGACATTCACCCAACCCGCTGACGGGCTGAAATACCCATATGCCCGATGTTCAGGTGACCAAGTCAGATTTACGGGCTCGTCTTCGTGGTCGACGAGTGAAACGGCTGCCCGCGAGTGATCTTTCGGCTGAAGGATCCCAGCCGCCTTCAGCGCTGGCGCGACGCACCCATAGTAGCCGTCGAGGACCGAGCCGCTGATAACCGCATCCGGCGTCTCGATCACAGACAGCAGCAGGTCTACCGCCTTTCGATCAATCGACGACGGCACTATCAGCCCCGGAAAGGATGCCCCAAAGGCGCAGGTACTTTTCGCCGATCAACTGCTCATCTTCGGTCTGGTCCTTGAGATTGCAGCCATGCGGCATGGTGATCGTCAGTGGCAGCGTCCGACCCCGCTTCGCGTCGGCCTTGGGATGGAACTTGATGGTCAGCTTCGCCTGCGTCGCCACCCATCCGCCAGCCAGCGGGTCGTTGGGCCCGAACCGCTCTGCCGACATGCTCCAGATGGTGCGATCGGCTTTCCGTAGGCATTCGAGCGTGACGCGTTCGGCGTTATTGTCGATGGGCATCAGTCGCAGCTGCTTGACCTCGACGGATTCGATCCCGTCCTCAGGGTCCGTTGGGAAGCTGAAGGGGTGCAGGAGGACATCGAGGTCGTAATTACGGAACGGCACCTTTTCGCTCTGGAACTCGATGCCGAGCAGGTCGCGCGCCATGAAGCGCACCATCTCCTCGCGGCTCTCGCGGTCGTTGGCCACGACCTCGATGACGCCGGTCGCCGGCTCATAAGTCATCGCGGCCTCGAAGACGGGGCGGCGAGCGCGACGGACGAGCGCGCCGCCATCATCGAACGCGAGGAAGTCGTCCAGCAGGCCCTCGCGGTAAATCGCGATCTGCACCAGCTCACAATCCTCGCCGTCGAAGGTTGGCCGGTAGCGCCCGAAGATATCGATGTGGATGTTGTTGGAAGCGAACCGCTCGCGCAGCGCCACCTTGAAGGCATCAATGGATGCCTCGTCGCGGCGCAGATCAAGGTTCGGCTCTCCGATGAACCCATCCCAGCTCCGACCGCGGCGGCGTTCATCGGTGTAACGGACCTCTTCGGCGTGACGGAACCGAATCGGCTCGTTCAGGAACATCCAGAGCGAGCGGGCGTGGCCATTCGCGAGATCGTCGAGAACCGTGCGGTCGTCGATAACGCTGTAGAGCGCAGTCTGACCGGCATCGTCGGCGAGGGCGCCGACCCGCTCGGCATCATTGACGATACGGGCGCGGGCTTCGTCGTCCATCTCGTCAACGGCGCGGAGCGTAACGCGAACCACCTCGGGCTCGGGCGCCTCCCAGTCGATCTCGGTCGGAAGCTCGATGCCGGTATGGTGGAAATAGGCCTGCAGCGACGAAGCAGGCATGTTGCGGATGAAACTCGTCACTGAGGCCATGATCGGTTCTCCTTAGCCCTTGATGGTGCGCGGGTCGTTCCCGTGCGAATCGGACTGGCCGATCCGGCCGTCCCGGTTGTGGATCTTGAATTCCGTACTGGCGTTGCGGCTCATCTCCCGCCCGCGGTCGATCGCCTCCCGCTTGGTATCGAAATGCCCGCTGGCGCGGTCGGCGCCGCCGCGGCGGACGTCCCAGCCGCCGCCGGAGTTGGGGATGACGTGATGCGTGCCCGAGCCCTTACCTGCTTTTGCCATGACGGCCTCCTGTATCGTAGAAACGCTAATGAGAGTTCGTTTTTGCGAACTTCTGCGAAAGATAGGGATTGCGTGTATGGCGTGTCAAGGACTAGATGTATCGCGACAACGAACTTGTTGGAAAACAGGAGGACACCCGTGCCAACACCCTTGGGAGAGCGCGTTCGAGAGCTCAGACTGAAGCGAGGTCTGACGCTGGAGGCGCTGGCCGAGCGGGTCGGTTCAAGCAAGAGCTACATGTGGGAGATCGAGAATAAGGACGTTGCGCGGCCCTCGGCTGAGAAGCTGCAGCAGATCGCCTTGGCTCTGGAAACGACCGCCGACTACCTGCTCGCCACAGAAGCCGTCACCGAGGCCGATGCCGACGACACGGCATTTTTTCGCAAGTATCAGAAGATGAACCCCAAGGGGAAAGAGCGGCTTCGAGAGATGCTGAAGATCCTGGACGACGAGGATGAATGACCGATAGAGCGCGAAAAACGCCCCGGCGGGCTGCCAACGATCTGACGGTTCTCCTCCGCACCGTGTTGGGGGAGGACCGATTCCCGGTGGACGTCGAAGCGCTGGCGCTCGAGGTCTCGCGCAATCATGAAGATCCGATCACGGCCGTAAAGGGTGTCGACATAGACGGCTTCGAGGGCATGCTGCGCGCGCGGCGCAAGAAGCCCGGTTGGCAGATACTCTACAACACGCAGCCGCGTTACCGCGGGCGCGAGCGTTTTACGTTGGCTCACGAGTTCGGGCACTACCTGCTGCATCGGCGACCGCTCACCGCCGACCATTACCGTGATGGCGAGCTGTCCGACGACTACGATTTCGAGTGCCTTCCGCTCCAATCCAACGACTGGAAAGACGCAGAGAGGGAGCGCGAGGAAGAGGCCGACACGTTCGCCTCCTTCCTATTGATGCCGATCGACGACTACCGCAACCAGATCGGCGGCCAGGAAATGACGCGCGATCTCCTCGGCCACGTCACGGATCGATATGGCGTCTCGCTGCTCGCCGCCACGCGCAAGTGGATCGAATTCACGGACACCCGCGCGGCCATGGTGGTGGCGCGTGATGGTTTCGCTCTTTGGGGCCGGGCCAGTACGAGCGCTTACAAAAGCGGCGTGTTCATCCGTTCCGGCACGCCGATCCCGGATGGTTCTGTGATGGCGATGGGCGCTGCATCACAACACGTCAGCTCCCAGCGGCCCACCGCTCTTCCCAACGGCATCTGGACGTTCAGCCGGGGATCGGAGCCCGTCCGCGAACTGGCCTTCTTTTCTGACCGCCTCGGCATTTCGGTTTCGCTCCTGCAGTTCGACCATCACCGCGGAGGAGCGGAGATCGAAGAGGAGGAGCCGTGGGATAGCTATGACCAGTTCGTTCGGCGCTAGATGCTTCCCGGATTGCCTTCTTGCACGCCATGCTCCACCGGCAGACCGGACGCCTTCCATTCGGGTAGCCCATCCTCCAGCCGACGAACTTTGAAGCCACGCGCCCGCAATGCGGCAACGGCCTCGAAAGACAGGACGCAATAGGCGCCTCGACAATAGGCCACGATGTCTTGGGCGGGATCGAGCTCGGCGACCCGCGAGTCAAGCTCGCTCAGCGGGATGTTGACAGCGCCCGGGAGGTGACCGGCGGCAAACTCGTCGGCCGGGCGCACGTCGAGGACCGTCACCAGCCCGTCCCGAGATCTCTCCAGAAGTTCCTCGCGCGACACCGGCTCCATGCTGTCACGGTCCAAAAAGTAGCTCCGAACGATCCGCTCGACTTCGGCGAGACCGCGTTCCGCCACCTGCCGTAGCGCGACGAGCAGGGACACGACCGTATCGTCCGCGATCCGGTAGAGAACAAATTTGCCGTCTCGCCGCGAGGCGACCAGGCCCGCGCGCCTCAGCTGCTGAAGATGTTGCGAGGCGTTGGCGATCGAAAGGCCGACCCGTTGGGCCAAGGCCTCCACGCTGCGCTCCCCTTGCCCGAGCTGCTCCAGCAGCTCCAGTCGGTCGGGGTGGCCGAGCGTCTTCGCCACCAATGCGAACTGGATGAACAGTGCGTGCTTGGGACTCTCGCTTGACATTCGTCCATCGCTCACGATAAATCGTTCAAAGGATTTTTTGAATGACAGAGCCGACCGACGTTGTCAAGACCGCGCAGCTCCCTGCCGAGCCTTGGCACTCGCCACTAATGGGAGAAGTCTCATGATCTTGCGCCAGTTCCTGCACAGCGACCCCGTCGCCGCCTCATACCTCCTAGGTTGTGGCGGCCACTCCGCGGGAGCCGTCGTCGACCCCGTGGGTGACATTGCGCCATATCTGGCGGCGGCCGAGGCGACCGGCATCCGGATCCGCTACGTCATCGACACGCATTTGCACGCCGATCACATTTCCTCGGGGCGTCAGCTGGCGGAAGCTGCGGGAGGTGAATACGTCCTCTTTGCCGAAGCCGACGCGCGATTCCCTTTTAAGGGCGTGCGGGATGGCGATGTGCTGGAACTGGGTAATGTCACCCTGAGGGTCCTTCACACCCCCGGCCATACCCCTGAGCACATCTCGCTCGTCGTTACGGACCGCACGCGCTCGACGGAGCCCTGGTTCGTCCTGACCGGACACACGTTGATGGTCGGCGACCTTGGTCGCACGGAGCTGGCAACGAACGTCGAGGAGGGAGCAAGAGCACTGTTCCGCACTGCCGAATCTCTCAAGGCATTGCCCGATCACCTGGAGGTGTTACCCGGCGCCTATTCTGGCTCGGTCTGTGGCCGTAGCCTGAGTGGCAAACCGACTTCGACCATCGGCTTTGAAAAGCGCAACAACCAAGCGCTTCGGATCGAGAACGAGGGCGAGTTCGTTCGCGCGATGGCAGCCGACATTCCACCGCCGCCGCCGGAAGCCGCTCGAATTCGTGCGATCAATTCCGGTCAGGAAGCACCCGCCGCATGATGCCGCGACCGACCTTCGAGGGAGAGAACGTCGCTGAGCTCACCCACGGCATCTGCGAGAACCTGACGCAATTCTCGCACCAGCTCATCCAGGTGCTGCTGGTCGGCTTTGCCATCGGCATGATGCGTACCGTGATCCCGGCACTGGCCGAGACCGAGTTCGGCGTGGCGCGCGGATCGTTCCTGCTGCTGACGGCCTTCGTCGTGGCGTTCGGCGTGGTCAAGGCGGTGATGAACTTCGTCGCCGGACGGCTGTCCGAACGGATCGGGCGCAAGCAGGTCCTGCTTTGGGGCTGGATCATCGCACTGCCCATTCCGGTAATGATCTGGGCCGCGCCCAACTGGGGCTGGATCGTCGCGGCGACCGTGCTTCTGGGCATCAACCAGGGGCTCTGCTGGTCGATGACGCAGACTGCCAAGCTTGACATCACGCGGGCCGATCAGCGCGGGCTGACGATGGGGCTCAACGAATTTTCGGGCTATGTCGGCGTCGCGCTGGCAGGGGTGGTCACGGCTTATGCGGCCGAGGCCCTCGGCGCGCGGCTCGGACTTCTGATCTTCGGGATGGCCGTTGTCGTCACCGCACTGGTCCTGACCGTGGTCTGGGTCAAGGACACGCTGCCCTGGGCCAAGGCCGAGACGGCGGCGCACAAGCTCAGCGCGCCGAAATTCCCGCCGCGCTATCCGCAAGGCGTGTCCGAGCACCCCACGACGGCCGAGGTCTTCGCCCTGATGAGCTGGCGTGACAAGCGGCTCGCCGCGCTCTCGCAGGCGGGGCTGGTCGAGAAGTTCGTCGACGCGCTGGTCTGGGTCATCTTCCCGGTCTTTCTGGTGTCCAGGGGCGCCAGCCTGACCGAGATGGGCTGGATCGTCGGCGCCTATGGCTTTGTCTGGGGCGGATCGCAGCTGTTCACCGGCCGCCTCTCGGACCATGTCGGGCGGTTCTGGCCGAACGTGGTGGGCATGTGGATTTGCGGCGCCGGGGTTCTGATGGTCCCTCTCGGCGACGGGGCCGCGTGGTGGTCCCTCTCCGCGGCGATAGCGGGCTTTGGTATGGCGCTTCTCTACCCGAACCTCGGGGCCGCCGTCGCCGACATCACGCCGCCCGCATGGCGCGGCTCGGCCATCGGCATCTACCGGTTCTGGCGAGACCTCGGCTACGGGATCGGCGCGCTCGGTCTCGGACTGGTGGCGCACCTGACCGGCGCGATTGAGGCCACCTTCTGGTTCGTGGCGCTGTCGATGTTCGCCTCCGGCGCGCTCCTGTTCTTCTGGAGCGAGGAAACCCATCCGCGCCTGAACCCCGCAACCAACGGAAGTCTTGCATGAACCATCTGCTCATCCTGAACGACCCGCCATACGGCACCGAGCGCAGCTTCAATGGCCTGCGCATGGCCCATGCGCTTGCCAAGAACGACGCGCAGGCAGAAATCACCGTCTTCCTGATGGCCGACGCCGTGCTCTGTGCGAAGGCCGGGCAGAAGACACCCGAGGGTTACTACAACCTCGAGCGCATGATCCGTCGGGTTCTCTCCTCAAAGGGGCGCGTCCTGATGTGCGGGACCTGCATGGATGCGCGCGGTCTTGCCGAGGCTGACATGATGGAGGGGCCGACCCGCTCCACGATGGACGAGCTCGCGCAGGCCACGCTCGCCGCGGACAAGGTACTGGTGTTCTGATGGCGGAGATGCTGACGCTCGCCGTCCTCGCGGCCGACCCGGGACAGTACCACCTGATCGACGTCCGCGACGCCGAAGACTACGCCGTGGCCCATGTCGCGGGCGCCGTGCACATCCCACTGGCCGAACTTGCGAGACGCGCGCACGAAATCCCTGCCGCCAAGACGCCCGTGACCATCTGCGGCAAGGGCGGCGGTCGGTCTGCGGAAGGCGCGGACATCCTTCGGGATGCTGGCCACCCTGACGCCTTCTGGCTCGAAGACGGGACGAACGGCTGGCTCGCACACTACAAGCAGAACGGCTGAGACACCGGCCAGAGAGAGGCGATACGGCCGTGCGCAACATCTATCTGGACTTCAACGCCAGCACCCCGGTCGCTCCCGAGGTCGCCGAGATGATGCGCCATGCCCTGGAGACGGCGCACGGCAATCCCTCCAGCAGCCATTGGGCCGGGGTTCCTGCCCGCCAAATGGTGGAGAACGCCAGGACACAGGTCGCGGACCTCCTCGACTGCGCGCCGCAGGAGATCGTCTTCACCAGCGGCGGCAGCGAAGCGAACAACCAAGCGCTGAAGGGCGTCTTCTTCGCCAGCGGAAAGGAGCGGCCCCATTTCATCACATCGAGCGCCGAGCATCCGGCCATCGTGGCGCCGCTCCGTTTCCTCGAGCGCCTCGGCGCGCGGGTGACATGGCTGCCGGTCGATGGCGCGGGGCTCGTCGATCCGGACGACCTGCGGCGGGAAATTACGTCCGAGACCGTGCTGGTCACCATCATGCATGCCAACAATGAGACAGGAACGATCCAGCCCATAGCGGAGTGCGCGGCGATCACGCGCGAGCATGGCGTTCGCTTCCACACCGATGCCGCGCAGACGGTCGGCAAGATCCCGACGCGGGTGGACGACCTTGGTGTCGATCTGTTAACGATAGCCGGGCACAAGTTCCATGCCCCTAAGGGCGTCGGCGCGCTCTACATCCGTGACGGCCTACCGCTGGAGCCGTTCATTCACGGTGCCGGGCATGAGAGCGGCCGTCGCGCGGGCACCGAAAGCGCGATGCTGACGGCGGCGCTCGGCGTGGCAGCCAGACTTGCCGCCGACCTCGCGCCTATGGAGCAGGTCCACGGCCTGCGGGACCGCTTCTGGGCCGCGCTCAAGCAGACCTTCGGCGACAGCGTGGTTCTCAACGGTCATCCCGAGCGCCGATTGCCAAACACGCTCAACGTCTCGTTCGTCGAGCGCGTGGGCGCCGAAATCCTCGCGGCCATGCCGAAGGTTGCGGCCTCGACCGGGTCTGCCTGCCATTCGGGACGAGTCGAGCTGTCTCCGGTGCTGGTGGCGATGGGCGTCACGCCGCAGGTCGGCATGGGTGCCGTCCGTTTCAGCCTCGGCCGAACGACGACAGCGGACGAAATCGACCATGTCGTGGCGAACCTGCGCCGAGCGCTGCTTTGACGGAGGCGGAGCATCCCGCCTCTGACCGGAGCGATCCCGACCCCGCGCTCGAGGTTCTCCCAGACGCCTATGCCGACTGGCGCCGCAGCTCACTCGGCCGGATCACGGATGCGCTCGAGGAGCGTGTCCTGCTGGACCGGATCGGCCCGGCACGCGGACTGCGCATCCTCGATGTCGGCTGCGGCGACGGCGTGCTGGCCACCCGGCTCGCGCAGGGCGGCGCACGCGTCACTGGCCTCGATGCCTCGGCTGACATGATCGCTGCCGCGCGTAGCCGGGCGAAAGCCGCAGGTGTCGATGTCGATCTGGTCGAAGGGGATGCTGGCAACCTTCCATTCCCCGCCTGGGAGTTCGATGGTGTCGTGTCTGTTGCCACGCTTTGCTTTGTCGACGATCCTTGTCAGCCGATCCGGGAAATGGTGCGCGTGCTCCAACCCGGCGGTCGGCTGATCCTCGGCGAACTCGGTCGCTGGAACCTCTGGGCGGCCCAGCGCCGCGTGAAGGGCTGGCTCGGAGCCGGTCTCTGGCGTGCGGCGCATTTCCGGAGCCGGCCCGATCTGCTTGCGCTGGCCACCGATGCAGGGCTCGAGGACGCTACAGTTACCGGAGCCGTGTTCTACCCCCCGCTCGGGCTCGCTGCGAAGGTCATGGTGCCGATGGACCCATGGATCGGGCGACGGACAACGGTGGGCGCGGCATTTCTGGTCCTGAGCGCGACCAAGCCTCTTGAGACAAGAAACGGAGCCGACATGACCGAACGCGAAGGCCAGACGCCGCCCATCCTCGCAAACAAGCATCCGGACGAGCCATCGGCCTTCACACCGGAGAGCCTGCTGCGCGAGGCGCGGCGTCAGAAGGGCGCTGGCGCGGTCGCAGTGCCGAAGGTGTGCCTGCTCGACCCCGACGGCGACATTGTGCGTCAGCTTCGGGCCGAAGGCCGTGCGCGCCTACACGAGGGATGGGTCTGCTACCACACCGAGATGTGGGTATTTGACCTCGATGGTTGTGAAATCGGCGTGGTCGGTTGCGCCGTCGGCGCCTCATTCGCCGTGCTCGTCGCCGAGGAGATGTTCGCCTCGGGCTGCGAGTTGCTGGTCAGCGTGACTTCGTCGGGGCAGATTACGCCGCAGGGGGCACCACCCTATTTCATCCTTATCGACAGGGCGCTGCGCGACGAGGGCACGAGCTATCACTACCTACCGCCCTCGGACTGGAGCGCCGCACCCGAGCAGCTTCTCGCCCAGCTCGATGGCGCGTTCGAGGGCAGGCTGCGGGTGCTCACCGGTGCGACCTGGACCACGGACGCGCCGTTCCGTGAAACCGAGACCTCAATCGCCGAAGCCAGGTCGCGCGGCATTCTGGCGGTCGAGATGGAGGCAGCTGGGCTTTATGCCTTCGCCGAAGCGCAAGGTCGAGCCGTCATCTGCTTCGCCCATGTGACAAACCAGATGGGGACCATCGAAGGCGACTTCGAAAAAGGCGAAGCCAACGGAACGGCCGACGCCCTGACGATAGTGTCGAGGATTGTGGAGCGGCTCTGCCTTGCTGCGGCTACGTGACCACTTACGAGGGCCCTCGAATGATTTCGCACATGTGCGACAACACATTGATTCGGCTTGTATATTGGCGTTTCGCGATTACCATTTCGCCAGTCATCTTCTGTTGCGAACGGTCTCATGCAAGACGCTCTCTCTGGCCCGCATCCATTACCGCCCGACCGTATGTCAGCGGACGATCGCCTCGATGAACTTGCGTGCATTATTGCGGCGGGGCTGAGGCGCATTCAGCCGGAACAGTCCAGTTCTTTATCTGCCGCTGGCGAAGACAGTTCATTCGACATTCTCGCCCTCAAACGCCGTGTTGGTCGTCGCAAACCGAGCAACCGAGATGGAGGGCTATGATGCGAGGAATAAAGAGAAAGATTGATCCCCCGCCGGGGCGGCCGGGCGAATGCGACTCGGCGGACGCGAGCGTGGTGATGCAGCTTGCGGCGCTGAAGCGAATGACGGTGGTCGAGCTGAAAGCGAAGTGGGAGAGCCTATTTGGCGCGCCCGCCCCGAACAACAGCCGCAGTTACCTCGAGCTGAGGCTCGGATACCGGATCCAGGAACTGACCCTCGGCGGGCTTTCGCGCGAGACGCTCCGGACGCTGGATCTGCTGGCCGATGAAATCGAGGGCAGGATCGGGCGCAAGTCGATCATCGCGGATTCCCGCAACCCGGTCGTCGGCACGCGGCTCATCCGCGAATGGGACGGGATGGAGCACACCGTCACCGTGAGGAAGGACGGCTTCGACTTGCAGGGGCAGAAGTTCAAGTCGCTATCGGCGGCGGCGCGGGCGATCACCGGCACACAATGGAACGGCTACCGCTTCTTCGGACTGCGCGAAGCCCGGAGGGACGACCGATGAGCCGCTTTCAGGAAACCGTGGCGATCATGCCCCGCCGCCAGCGCTGCGCCATCTATACCCGCAAGTCGAGCGAGGAAGGGCTCGACATGGAGTTCAACAGCCTCGACGCCCAGCGTGAGGCCTGTGAGGCATATGTGACGAGCCAGAAGGCCGAGGGCTGGTCCGCCATCCGCGAGCCCTACGACGACGGTGGCTTCTCCGGCGGCACGCTGGATCGACCCGGCCTGAAGCGCCTCATCCAGGACGTCGAAGCCGGCCTGATCGACGTGATTGTGGTCTACAAGATCGACCGGCTGTCGCGATCCCTGATGGACTTCGCCAGGCTGGTCGAGATCTTCGACCGCAATCAGGTGACGTTCGTGTCGGTCACGCAGTCGTTCAACACCACGACGTCGATGGGACGACTGACGCTGAACATCCTCCTGAGCTTCGCGCAGTTCGAGAGGGAGGTTATCGGCGAGCGCATCCGCGACAAGGTCGCGGCATCCCGCAAGCGCGGCATGTGGATGGGCGGCTACGTTCCGCTGGGTTACGACGTCCGCGACCGCAAGCTGGTGATCAATGAGGCCGAAGCCGCGACAGTCAGGATGATCTTCGAGCGGTTCGTTGCCATCGGCTCCGCCACGAGGCTGGCGAAAGCGCTGGCAGCCGAAGGCGTGCTGAACAAGCGCGGCAAGCTGATCGACAAGGGATTCCTCTACAAGCTCATCAACAACCGGGTCTATCGCGGCGAAGCCGTCCACAAGGGCACGGCCTATCCCGGCGAGCACGAGGCCATCATCGATCAGGTCTTGTGGGACAAGGTGCACAGCATCTTGCAGGAGAGCCCTCGGCTGCGCGCGAAGAACACGCGCCGTCAGACGCCGGCGTTGCTGAAGGGGATCATCTTCACCGAGACCGGCACGGCGATGACGCCGACGGCTACGAAGAAGGGCACGCGCCTCTATCGCTACTACGCCTCGATGGACCTGATCCGAAACCGCCCGACTGGCGATGCCTCGGGTCCGCTGCGCTTGCCCGCAGGCATGGTCGAGGACGCCGTCGTCGGGGAGATCCGCCGCATGATCCGCGCGCCCGAGATCGCGGCCCGAACGATCAAGGCCCTGCGAGACGAGAGCTCGAACGTCGACGAGCAGGCGGTCGTCACGGCGCTCGGCGAGTTCGATCAGCTCTGGGCGGCGCTCTATCCTGCGGAGCAGACCCGCATCGTCCAGCTTCTGGTCGAGCGGGTGACCGTCGGCGAGAACGGCATCGCGGTTGACCTCCGCCAGGAGGGGCTGGGCTCCGTCCTGCGGGACATGATGGCGCCCCGCCAGACGGAGGCCTGCGCATGACCAATTCTTCCGAAACCATCCGCGTTGTCATTCCGCTGACGATCCGCAAGCGAAACGGGCGGCCGAAGATCCTGCCGCCCGACGATGTGGATGCGCGAAACGGCCGGACGCAGGATCCCCATGTGCTGCGCGCCATCGCCCGAGCATGGAGCTGGCGGCGGCAGCTGGAAGTCGGCGCCGCCTCCACCATCCAGGATATCGCCGACACCGAGAAGGTCTCCGACCGGTTCGTGGGACGGATGATCCGGTTGGCGTATCTGTCCCCGAGCGTCCTTGAGACTCTCGTCATCACCCGTAAGCCGCCCGCCATATCGATCAATGACCTGATGGCGGTGGCGGAGTTGCCGTGGTTCGAGCAGGCGAAGCGCGTGTTCGAATAATCCGGGAGCCATCCCCGTTGACGCCGAGTGGCGTTTTGCCGCCCAATCAGTAAATAAGGGAGCAAATAGGGTTCGTGCCTAGAAGGATTGCCGCGTGCCACAAGCGAGAAAACCGCCCGTCGTAGCCGACGAGAAGAAGATCCGGGCTCTGCTCGAAACCTACGCTTGGCCAGTTCCATTTCACGAAATCCGGACTCGATTTCTGGGGAACATCGCTACACCGGCGATGTCGGCTTCACCCATCTCTGTCGTGAAGAACCTGTGGGGCGGGGAGCTGCCCGAGTTTGAGAGCCTCGACGCCGTCAACGAGTTGATCGGCGTTCTCGTCAACGGCCTCTGGAACTCCCTCACGCGCCATCAGAAGCGCATCGATCCCTTCCGGCTGGTGCGGCCAACGGTTACGCCCACGCGCGACGGGCTTGCTCAGCTGGCACTGATCCGCCGGCAGGAACTCGATGGGTTCATCGAGGGGTTGTTTTCCGGTGCTGAAGAACTCGACCTGCCAGCAAAGGCATCCGCGGCGCTCGACACGCTCGGCGAAGTGCGCGCCATGATCGCGGGGGTCCATGAGATCGCCATTGATGCCGGCAAGCCTGCAGATCTATCTGACATTGCCACGACGATGAAGCATCTGCGGGAGCTGACCCGGATCACGGAGATCGAGATCAACCGGGTCGTTCTGGACTGCACCCGTGCGCGACGACAGATGCTTGGGTCGATCGGCACCAGGCCCACACATCATTGAGCGACGGGTGCATACGCTGGTCCGCGCGTCGCCGCGCCACAAAACGCCCACTTCGAGTGTCTCTGATGGAATGCCAAGCGGCAGAACTGCGGTGAAAAGTTCGCTCGACTCGAATCGGCAACCGACTGGAAATGTTGTGTTTTCTTAGACCGAACCTAATCTGGCGAGGTTCGGTCGGATAGAGACGATAGCCGTTCAGAGACCGAAAATCGGCGCTGCGCCAGTCTCTGAGGTTCGGGCGGCTTCAGCAAACCCCTTTGAAACTTGGGATAAATTCGGCTCCCTGGGGGCGTCGCTCTGGGTTTGCGACTGGAAATTGGCGGAGCGGGAGGACTCTTCGACAAACTCGCTCGAAGTATGCCCCACATCGCGCCAGAACGCCTTCGTATTCGCAAGTGAATCTTCGCCACCGCAGAAATTCTCTGTTCAAGACAGGGAAGCGCAGTGCCCTGTGTTTGGCGTTCCGGACAGTATTACCTTGATAGTGTTTTCCGCCCACGCCTTCGTCGTGTCGCAGTCAAACTGGCCTGAGCGAAAGGAAGCGGAAATGAAGGAAACTCATTTGAACCAACTTGAACTGGCAGTTCGCTGGAGGATCAGCCATCGCACACTTGAGCGGTGGCGTTGGACCGGTGAGGGGCCGAAGTTCCTCAAGGTGGGCGGCCGGGTGGTCTATCGCCTGTCCGACGTCGAGGAATACGAGCAGTCGATTATCCGTTCCAGCACCTCCGACCCGGGTCACACTCAGCAGGCGGAAGCCTAACAATCCGAGGACGAGCAAGGGTCGGCCCCTGTTGGCCGACCCTTTTCCTGGGCCTTCACGTCGCACTGGTCTCCCTCTTGCTCCTTCGGCCCATCTTTGGATCGGAAAGACGACGTTCAGCTTGCGAGACGGATTCCTGGGTTACGACTTTACCCCTTGCCAACCTTGGAGCGCCCAGAATGGACTAGTTTGCCCTGCGTTCTCCTGTTATGGTCAGAAAAACAGTGAGGGCTGGATGATGGCGGATACGCCTGACCAGGCCATGACCGTAAGGGACGTGGCAGGTTACCTGAACGTCGACGAGAAGACCGTTTACAGGCTCGCCAAGCGCGGGGATCTGCCGGGCTTTAAGGTCGCCGGTGCATGGCGGTTTAAGCGGTCGGACCTCGATAGCTGGATCGATCAGCAGAAAAAAGCAGCGCAGAACAAGGCGTGAGGGGCGGCACGTGAGCGATTTGAATATCAGCAACTTCATCTGGAATATTGCCGACGATGTCCTTCGAGACGTTTACGTCCGGGGGAAGTACCGAGATGTCATTCTGCCCATGACCGTTATTCGTCGTCTCGATGCTGTGCTGGAGCCGACGAAGGAAGCGGTGCTCTCCATGAAGACCCAGCTCGATAAGGCGGGGGTCGCGAACCAGCATGCCGCTCTGTGCCAAGCATCGGGAGAGGCATTTTACAACACATCTCAGTTCCGCCTGCGCGATTTGACCTCCAGAGCGCGACGGCAGCAGCTGAAGGCCGATTTCGAGGCGTACCTCGACGGATTCTCGCCGAACGTTCAGGAAGTGCTGGATAAGTTCAAGTTCCGCAATCAGATTCCCACGCTCGTCGAAGCAGATGTCCTCGGTTTCCTGCTCGAAAAATTTCTGGACCCCTCAGTTAACCTGAGCCCAAAGCCGGTCCTCCACCAGGACGGGAGCGTCCGGCTTCCCGGCCTCGACAACCATTCTATGGGCACGATCTTCGAGGAGCTCATCCGCCGCTTCAACGAAGAGAACAATGAGGAGGCAGGCGAGCACTTCACGCCGCGCGACGTGGTAGAGCTCATGGCCTACCTCATCTTCATGCCAATCGCCGACCACATCCAGTCGGGCACATACCTCGTGTACGACGGCGCTTGCGGCACGGGCGGCATGCTCACTGTCGCCGAAGAGACACTGATCAAGCTGGCAACCGACCACGGGAAGGAAGTTTCCGTTCACCTCTATGGACAAGAAGTCAACCCGGAAACATTCGCCATCAGCAAGGCCGACCTGATCCTGAAGGGAGAAGGCGTTGAGGCCGAAAACATGAAATTCGGATCTACGTTGTCAGCGGATGCGTTCCCGTCCCGCGAGTTCGACTTCATGCTTTCCAATCCCCCCTACGGCAAGTCTTGGAAGACCGACTTGGAGCGCATGGGGGGGAAAAAAGAACTGCGTGACCCTCGCTTCGTGATCGAGCACAGAGGCGATCCTGAGTTCAGCCTGATCACCCGATCCAGCGATGGCCAGATGGTGTTCCTGGCCAACATGCTCAGCAAGATGAAGAAGGCGTCTCCCCTCGGGAGCCGGATCGCCGAGGTCCATAACGGGTCCTCGCTTTTCACGGGAGATGCGGGTTCCGGTGAAAGCAACGTCCGCCGCTGGATCATCGAAAACGACTGGCTCGAGGCCATCATCGCCCTGCCGCTGAACATCTTTTACAACACTGGCATCGCAACCTACATCTGGGTCTTGAGCAATCGTAAGGCCGAGAACCGCAAGGGCAAGGTGCAGCTCATTGACGCCACCGCTTGGTTCAAGCCGCTCCGTAAAAATCTCGGGAAAAAGAACTGCGAACTCGGCGTTGACGATATCAAGCGCATCTGTGACGCGTTCCTCCTACAGAAGGAAGACGAGACGTCCAAGGTCTTCCCAAACGACGCGTTCGGCTATTGGAAGATCACAGTCGAGCGTCCCTTGCGCTTGAAGACGGAGCTGACGGAAGGAGCCTTACGGCGATTCCGCAAGACGTGCTCCGAAGCGGGAGAAAGCGATCTCGTCCGCGCCATCGAGGTGGTGGCGGAAGCCCGTGGTCCGGGCCCGCATTTGGACTTCAATGCCTTCGTTGCCGAGGTGGAGGATGCCGCCAGCTCGCTTGGCCTCCGTATGACGGCCAAGCGGCAGAAGCTGCTCATATCGGCGCTCGGCCAGAAAGATGCCGCAGCGGAACCGGTGATCCGCAAGACCTCGAAGCCGAAGGCGGGGTCGGATGCGACGCAGGAAGCGCTGTATGGCAGCTATCACACGACGGTCGGCGGCAAAGCGTCGGTCGTGGAGTATGAGCCTGACACCGAGCTCAGGGATACCGAACAGGTACCGTTCCTCGAAGACGGCGGCATCGAAGCCTTCTTCCGGCGCGAGGTATTGCCGCATGCCCCCGACGCTTGGATCGACGCCTCGAAAACGGTGATTGGTTACGAAATTTCGTTCACGCGGCATTTCTACAAGCCGCAGCCGCTGCGCACACTCGATGAAATCGAAGCCGATATCCGAGCGCTGGAGAAAGAGACGGAGGGCTTGCTCGAAGACGTCCTCATGGGAGGGCACTAGGAATGGCCACCCAGCGCTACTCCGTCACTCCCCATCCGATCGAAACGCTTCTGACTTGGGTGAAGTCCGGTGAGATTGCGATCCCCGAGATCCAGCGTCCGTTCGTGTGGGATGCGACGAAGGTCCGGAACCTGCTTGACTCCCTCTATCAGGGCTATCCGGTCGGATACCTCATCGCCTGGCGAAATCCATCCGTCCGGCTGAAGGACGGTACGACGTCGTCCGGCAAGCGCATCCTGATCGACGGGCAGCAGCGCGTGACGGCGCTGATGGCGGCGCTGCTCGGACAAGAGGTTCTGACCAAGGACTACGAGACCGTCCGAATCAGGATCGCATTTCATCCGGTTGATGAGCGGTTCGAGGTTTCGAACCCCGCAATCCGCAAGGACGCGGCCTGGATTCCCGATCTCGCGGCGGTCTTTTCGCCGGATGCCAGCCTCACCGAGCTGACAGACGAGTATTCCGAACGTAACCCCGATGCCGACCGCAAGCAGGTCTCGCGCATCCTGGAACGCGTCCGGAAGATCATCAACAACCACGTCGGCATCATCGAGCTGGCCGAAGACCTCGACATCGAAACCGTGACCGAGATCTTCATTCGCGTGAACTCGGCCGGCGCGTCGCTCAGCCAGGCGGACTTCGCCATGTCGAAGATCGCGGCCAACGACACCTACGGCGGCAACATGCTGCGCAAGGCTATCGACTATTTCTGCCATCTAGCCGTCGCGCCCGAGTTTCTCTCGCGCATCGAGAAGGGCGACAAGGCATTCGCCTCGTCCGAATTCCTCCCAAAAATGCGGTGGCTGAAGGATGTCAACGACGATCTCTACGACCCTTCCTACACCGACATGCTGCGCGTGGCGTTCACGTCCGAGTTCCGGCGCGGCAAGCTGCAGGATCTCGTGGCCCTGCTGTCAGGGCGGAACTTCGAGACCAAGCAGTATGAGGAAACCGTCGCCGAGGAGGCGTTTGCCCGCCTGAAGACCGGCGTTCTCAACTTCATCAACAAGACGCACTTTGATCGTCTGACGATGATCCTGCGCTCGGCCGGGTTCGTCACTTCGAATCTCATCCGCAGCCAGAATGCCATCAACTTCGCCTACATCCTCTACCTGCGCGGCCGCGCGGAGGGCATGCCGGCCGCCGACATCGAGCGGCTGGTGCGGCGCTGGTATGTCATGTCGCTGTTGCGGGGACGTTACTCTGGCAGCCCCGAGACGGCATTCGATTTCGACATCCGACAGATTGAGGCGCGCGGCCTTGCGACCTATTGCGAGGCGGTGATCGATGCGGAGCTTCCCGAGAGCTTCTGGTCCACTCTGCTCCCGCAGGAGATGGATACCTCCTCGGCATCGAGCCCCTATTTCCTAGTCTATCAGGCCGCGCAGGTGAAGTTGGGAGATCTCGGCTTCCTGTCGCGGGATATCACCGTGCGCGACCTGCTGCTGAACCGCAGCGACGTGCATCACGTCTACCCGCGCAATCACCTGAAAAAACAGGGCATGGCGCGCGGGCGGTATAACCAGATCGCCAATTTCGTGCTTGCGCAAAGCGAGATCAACATTGGCATCGGCGACCGGTCACCGGAAGTCTATTTCGCCGAACTGGCAGACCAATGCAACGGCGGGGCGAAGAAATACGGCGGCATCACGGACATGGCCGAGATGCGGGCCAACCTCCGCATGAGCTGTCTGCCGGAAACCCTGCTCGATGGGGAGATTCCCGATTTCGGTGACTTCCTCGAGGCGCGCCGGAAGCTGATGGCAGCGAAGATCAAGACGTACTTCGAAGGGCTTTGAGATGCAGCGGTGGGGAAACAGCAGTCAGGGGGAGAACGGAAATGGCTGAGCGGGACGATCTCCTCGCGTCCATCGCGGCGACAACGGCCGACTATCGTGAGGCTGATGGGGAAGCCCCGACGCCAGAGCGTATCGAGCGTTGGGTCGGTCAGTTCGACGCGGCAGTTCAGCTGCCCATTCTGCGGGAAATGGACCACGTCTTGAAGCGGACGTATTTTTCTCGCGCGAGGACTGCGAAATTTCTAGCCGGGCTGTTTCAGACCGAAAAGCTTGTCGGCGAGGATCCATGTGCCTTCTGGAAGGGCGTGAAGCTCCTTGACATTCAGGGCGGCGGCGCGAGCCAGAAGGAGATGCTCGCGCTGTTCAGCAAGGTGCTGGAGAAGCAGTGTGGGTTCGAAGCTGCCGACTGCGGCGCAGCTCCCCACGCCTTCGTGTATCTGGATGACGCCATCTTCACCGGGAACCGTGTTAGGCGCGATCTCGAAACGTGGATCGCTGAGCAGGCTCCGGCCGAAGCGAAGGTGCACGTCATCACGATCGCGCTGCATAGCGGCGGCCAGTACTACGCCAATGGAAAAATCAAGGAGGCGGCAAGGGCCGCCGGAAAGTCAATCGACCTGACGTGGTGGCGCGCGATTGAGCTTGAGGACCGCAGGGCTCACACCACTACGTCCGATGTTCTACGGCCGGTCGCGATTCCAGACGACGAGGGCGTGAAAACCTATGTCGGGGCAATGCGCTATCACCCCAATCTGCGCACTGCGGGCCATGTCGGCGGAAACGGCATCTTCTCCAGCGATGCTGGACGCCAGCTACTGGAATCGGAGTTCCTGAAGGCGGGCGTGCGCATCCGGCAGATGTGCCCGCATCTAAACCAGTACCAGCGGCCGCTGGGCAACATGATCCTTGAAACGCTCGGTTTCGGCTCGCTGATCGTGACCTTCAGAAACTGCCCCAACAATGCGCCGCTGGCGCTGTGGGCGGGGGACCCTTGGTACCCGCTCTTCCCGCGCACGACCAACACCGACACGTCGCTGCGCAGGTTCATGGCGATGCTGGCACAGGAAGACTTCTGATGGCCCAGCCCAGCCAGGTTCGCACATACCACCCAGCGGAGAGCGCCGTCTTCCTTAAGACGAACGAGCGCTTTGGCGGGCTGTCGAGCATGGCGCCGGGCTTCCCGATTGTCCTGAACGGCGTGCGGATCCGCACGTCGGAGGCGCTCTACCAGGCCTGCCGCTTCCCCCGTCGGCCGGACGTCCAGCGCCAGATCATCGACGACCCCAGCCCCATGACCGCAAAGATGCGGAGCAAGCCGTTCCGTTCGGAGACCCGGCCGGACTGGGATGCGGTGCGGGTGAAGATCATGCGCTGGTGCCTGCGCGTGAAGCTGGCGCAGAACTGGCAGACCTTCGGCAAGCTGCTGCTGTCCACCGCGGACATGCCGATTGTCGAGAAGAAGGTCCGCCGCAAGGACTTCTGGGGGGCCACGGAGCAGCCGGACGGCACGCTCGTCGGCATGAACGTGCTGGGTCGCCTGCTGATGGAGCTGCGCGAGCAGCTGAAGGGCGACGAGGCGGAGAGCCTGCGGTTCATCGAGCCGCTGGCCATCCCCGACTTCCTGCTGTTCGGCGAACCCATCGAGGCCGTGCAGGCGCCGAATAATGCGCAGATTCCGGGTTGGGCCGCTCGGCGGTCGCCTGCACCCGTTGCCGCTCCGCCGCCCAGCGATCCCCAGCCATCCCTATTTGAGCAGCCGATGATTACAAACGCGCAGCCTGCGCCCGTCTCATCTCCCCCTGATCGTCGCCGAGACAATCAAGAGCCGAAGCAGCAGCTTCTATGCCACCCCTCGGGGCACGATTGGCTTGGCGATCTCCCAAGCCAATGGGATGTTCTCAGGAGCAAGTATCTATTTCGCGAGATCGACGACCGGACCGACACGGGGACAGAAACATTGCTCTCCATGCGTCAAGCCCATGGCCTGATCCCCCACGCGAAGGTCTCAACCAAGCCAGTCACGCCGGAGGAACTCAAGGGGTATAAGCGCGTCTGCACTGGTCAGATGGTAATGAATCGCATGCAGGCCTCGAACGGCATGTTTGCTGTGGCGCGTGAGGACGGCCTGGTCAGCCCGGACTACGCGGTGTTTCAGCCGCTGCGACCGATGGAACCGGACTACTTCGTCGAACTGTTCAAGACCAACATCTACCGCGCGAAATTTCGTCAAGAGTCAAAGGGGCTAGGAACTGGTACTTCTGGATTTCTGCGGCTCTACTCGGATCGTTTTGGATCAATCCATGTACCGCAACCACCGGAATCCGAGCAGCGGAAGATTGTACAGTTCATCCGAGCTTATGATGTTCGGGTCCGCCGCCTGATCCGCAACAAGCGGCGGCTGATCGGGCTGTTAAACGAGCAGAAGCAGGCGATCATCAACCGGGCCGTCACGCGCGGCCTGAATCCCAACTCCCCGATGAAGCCCACCGGCATCGACTGGATGCCCGAGGTTCCGGCGCATTGGGAGGTCAAGCGGCTGAAAACACTGGTCCGCAACGTCACGGAACAAACGAACTCGTTGCGCGAGGGTGAAACCTACATCGCATTGGAACATGTGAAGAGCTGGACAGGTGAGATTACCCCACCAATCGATGATATTGCTTTCGATAGCCAAGTGAAGCGTTTCGCCGCGAATGATGTACTATTCGGCAAGCTCCGTCCTTACCTTGCCAAGGTGACCCGCCCCGAACAGCCTGGCGTTTGTGTTGGCGAGTTTCTGGTGTTGAGGCCCACGGATGAAGCACCCATGGCTGAGTTCCTTGAGGTAAAGCTTCGCTCCAAGACCATTATCGATATCGTGAATAGCTCCACCTTCGGGGCTAAGATGCCGCGAGCTGAGTGGGGCTTTATCGGCAATCTCCGATTCGCATTTCCACCCAACGATAAAGAACAGGCGGAAATTCTGGCTTCGATTTCGGCGGAGACCAGCACGCTCAGCGATGCAATCAGTCGAACCGAAAACGAGATCACACTGATCAGCGAATATCGCGAGCGCCTGATTGCCGATGTTGTCACCGGCAAGCTGGACGTGCGCCACATTGAGATCGCCGCGCCGGTGGATGAGCCGATTGTCGACGAGGATGACGCACTGGACGACGTGTTGGAAGACGGCGATGCCGAAGCGATGGAGGGGGCCGATGCCGACGACTGACACCAGTGAAAAAGGCCTCGAAGCCCTGATCGTTCGTTCGCTGATCGACGAGGCGGGTTATGTCGCGGGCGACTCGAAGGATTTCGACCGGGACCACGCTCTTGATGTCGCAAAGCTGTTCGACTTCCTGAACGCCACGCAGCCAGAGGCTGTGGAGGCGCTGGGGATCGGCGTGGACGGCCCGAAGCGCCTGCAATTCCTGCATCGGCTGCAGGGCGAGATCGCCAAGCGCGGTGTTATCGACGTGCTGCGCAACGGCGTGAAGCACGGCCCCGGCTCGGTGGAGCTGTTCTATGGCACGCCGACGCCGGGGAACGCGAAGGCCGAGGCGCTGTTCGCCGCCAACATCTTCAGCGTTACCCGCCAACTGCACTACTCCAAGGACGCGACCAAGCTGTCGCTGGATGTGGGTTTGTTCATCAACGGCCTGCCCGTCGCTACGTTCGAACTGAAGAACAGCCTGACCAAGCAGACGGTCGAGGACGCGGTCGAGCAGTACAAGCGCGACCGCGATCCGAAGGAGCTGATGTTCCAGTTCGGCCGCTGCGTCGTCCATTTCGCCGTGGACGACCACGAGGTGCGGATGTGCACGCACCTGAAGGGCAAGGCGTCCTGGTTCCTGCCGTTCAACAAGGGCTGGAACGATGGCGCGGGCAACCCGCCGAACCCCCACGGGCTGAAGACCGACTACCTCTGGAAGGAATACCTGACGAAGCGGAACCTCACCGACATTCTGGAAAACTATGCCCAGGTGGTCGAGGAGGTCGACGAACGCGGCAAAAAGAAGCCGCCGAAGCAGGTTTTCCCGCGCTTCCATCAGCTGGATGTGGTGCGCAAGCTGCTGGCCGACGCCGAAGCCAAGGGGGCGGGCAAGCGCTACCTGATCCAGCACTCGGCCGGTTCGGGCAAGAGCAACTCGATTGCCTGGCTCTCTCACCAACTGATCGGGCTGGAGACCGGCGGCAAGGCGACCTTCGACTCCGTCATCGTGGTCACCGACCGCCGTGTTCTCGACAAGCAGATCCGCGATACGATCAAACAGTTCGCGCAGGTTTCATCCGTGGTGGGACACGCCGAAAAGTCTGGCGACCTGCGGGCCTTCCTGAAGGCCGGCAAGAAGATCATCATCACGACGGTCCAGAAGTTCCCCTTCATCCTAGACGAGATCGGCGACGAGCATCGCGGGCGAACCTTTGCCATCATCATCGACGAGGCTCATTCCAGTCAGGGTGGCCGGACCGCAGCGAAGATGAACATCGCGCTCGCCGCGAATGGCGCCGAGGAGGAAGAGGAGACGGTCGAGGACGCCATCAACCGTCTGATGGAGGCGCGGAAGGTGCTGCCGAACGCCAGCTATTTCGCGTTCACCGCCACGCCAAAGAACAAGACCCTGGAGGTTTTCGGTGCGCCGGTCCCGCAAGGGGACAAGATCAAGCACGTACCCTTCCACAGCTACACGATGAAGCAGGCGATTCAGGAGGGCTTCATCCTCGACGTGCTGAAACACTACACGCCGGTCGACAGCTATTATCGGCTTATGAAGACGGTGGAGGACGACCCCAAGTTCGACACCAAGCGGGCACAGAAGAAGCTGCGCAAGTATGTGGAATCCCATGACCATGCGATCCGAAAGAAGGCCGAGATCATGGTCGATCACTTCCACGACCAGGTCATGGCGCATCGCAAGATCGGCGGCGCGGCCCGGGCGATGGTCATCACCAACGGGATCCAGCGTGCAATCCAGTACTTCCACGCCTTCCAGGAATATCTGAAGGAGCGCAAAAGCCCCTATCAGGCCATCGTCGCCTTTTCGGGCGAGCATGAATACGGCGGCCAGAAGGTCACTGAAGCGACCTTGAACGGCTTTCCAAGCAACCAGATCGAGGAACTGATCCAGAAGGACCCGTACCGGTTCCTGATTGTCGCGGACAAGTTCCAGACCGGCTACGACGAGCCGCTGCTGCATACGATGTATGTGGACAAGACGCTGTCCGGCGTGAAGGCGGTGCAAACGCTGTCGCGCTTGAACCGGGCGCATCCGCAGAAGCACGATACCTTCGTGCTGGATTTCATGAACGATTTTGAGGCCATCAAGACGTCGTTCGAGCCATATTACCGGACCACGATCCTCAGCGAGGAAACCGACCCCAACAAGCTGCACGACCTGAAGGCCGCGCTGGATGGCTATCAGGTCTATGCATGGGACCAGGTGGAGGAGTTGGTGGCGCTCTACCTCGGCGGTGCAGACCGGGACAAGCTCGACCCGATTCTCGACGCCTGTGTCGCCGTCTACAAGACCGACCTCGATGAGGATGGGCAGGTCGATTTCAAGGGTAAGGCGAAGGCGTTCACGAGGACATACGGCTTCTTGGCCGCGATCCTCCCCTACAGCAATGCGGATTGGGAGAAGCTATCTATCTTCCTCAACTTCCTGACGCCTAAGCTGCCGGCGCCTGAGGAGCAGGACCTGTCCAAGGGGATCCTTGAAGCGATCGACATGGACAGCTACCGCGTCGAAGCCCAGGCAACCATGGCCATCGTGCTGCCGGACGCGGACGCCGAAATCGGACCGGTCCCTACTGCTGGCGGCGGTCGCAAACCCGAGCCCGAGCTCGATCTGTTGAGCAACATCCTCAAGACGTTCAACGAGATGTTCGGCAACATCGACTGGAAGGACCGGGACAAAATCGGGAAGGTCATCGCGGAGGAGCTTCCGGCTAAGGTGTCGGCCGACAAGGCGTATCAGAACGCCATGAAGAACTCGGACAAGCAGAACGCGCGTATCGAGCACGACAAGGCGCTTGAACGTGCCGTGATCGAACTGCTGTCTGACCACACGGAACTGTTCAAGCAGTTCAGCGACAACCCCTCGTTCAAGAAGTGGCTTTCCGAGACGATCTTCGCGGCAACCTATGCGGACACTGCGTCAAAAGTCGGCTCGGCTTCTATTGGCAGTTGAACCAGCGCATCGCCGTTTGCAGAAGGTGATCGTGGTCTCCGCTCGTCGCCTCCTGCAAGAACGAGTCAATTTCCTCCTTGGAAAGCCCGGCCTCCTTAGCAGCGCGCTGACAGAGACCAAGAACCATGAAGGCATTCCCATCCTGACCAGTCAGCTGCACGGTGATGTTGGGATATTTTGGGTTCATTCTACAAAATCCAAGAGTTCTCAGCCCTCACACTCAGAAGGCTCTTTTCATGTTTATTATCAACATAATAGTTGGCATCCAGTTCGACTGCCCGACGATCAATCGAGCCGCATCCCACACGCCCGTGCCTGATCCCGCATGACGCCGTAGTCGGCGAGCATTTCGGCGATAGCCGACGCCTCCGGCAGCAGATTGAGCTCGTCGGCTGCGCGCGCCTGGAACTCGCGGCTATACTCGACAACGGGTGGGCAGACGGTCGTGACGCGGAGGTCAGAAGCGATCGTCGCGCAGCCGGTCAGCGAGATCGTTGCGATCGCGAGGACGGCGAGCCGCCGCATCGAGCATCTGGCGTTGGACGTCATTGGTCTTCTCCGAGGTTTCGAGGCGTTCGGCGAGCTGGCCCGCACGCTCGCCGGAGCGCCGGAGTGCGAGCAGGAACAGGAGAACGGCGACCACGATCGCGCCGTAGCGGAGGGCCGCCCGCATCCACGGAGCGGCGGCGATCCCGGTGAACACGGCGGCGATCATCGACGCCCCCGCTTCCAGTCGTCGAGGCGGGCGTAGATCGTCACGGCGACGCCCGCGAGCGCCACGGCGACGAGCACCCAGCGCAAGGTGTCGAGATAGGGCACGAGCGGCAGGATCGCGGTCTGGGTCTCCGTCAGGACGTTCTGCGCCACCTCGACGCCAGCGGCGCCAAGCGTCGCCACGCCTGCTGCGCCGCTGCCCTTCATCGTGCGACTGTCGGCCAGGACCTCCCGCACGGGCGCCGTTTCAGCGGCGAACGCCGTCGCCCGCACCGGGAAACGCTCGCCCCATTGCCGAGCCGGGCCGAGATCGATGTGCATGAAGCCCGAGCGCGGATAGTAGCCGAAGCCGAGGAAGCCGACGGCTCGGGCGGCAGCCTCGAAGGCGACCGGATCGTGGTTCGCCATGGCGATGTCGAAGGCCGTGCCGTCCATGTGCTTCGAGCGCGGTGCGCCGCCGACGGCCCGGTTGTGCGCCGGACTGCGGTAGGCCGAACGGACGATGAGCGGCTTGCCAAGCCGGTCGCGCAACGCCTGGAGCTTGTCGAGCGCTTCCTCGTTTATCCGCAGGGAGCCGCTGCCCCGGCAGGCGATCTCAGCGGGGGAGAAATCCTTCCAGCGCCACGAGCGCTCGGACACGTCGCGCCAATGTTTGTAGGTCATGGTCGTCATTGCAGATCTCCAGGCACAAAAAAGCCCGCTCCTCGGCGAGGGCGGGCGGTGGTCTGATAAGTCGGGCGGACGGATTAAGGCGTCGGCCCGAAGAGCTTCAGCTTTATGGCGATGCCAGCCATCAGGGCGAGCAGGACGCCGGTGGTGATCAGCCGCACGGCGGTCTGGACGGCCGTCTGTTTCGCGAGGCGGAAGCCCGCGAGCAACGAGCGAAGATCGCGGATGTCCTCGGCAGCATCCTGGCCATCGAGGCCGACCTCATGCAGGGCGCGCCGCGCGCCCGTCTCGGCCGCCCGCTCCAGCAGGGCTTCAAACTCGGCGGCCGGCAGCTCGATCAGCGCGCCGCTGTCTGGTTCCTTGTCCATGACACAATCCGGCGGCGATCAGAGGACCAGCGAGCCGGCCAGCGTGAAACCGATCCCAGCGAGCGTGGCGTCGGGCGTCGATGGCGCGACCACGCTGAGCACCTGGCCGGGCTCCAGCACGGTTTCGCTGGCGGCGATGAAAGTGGCGCTCGTGGCGGCGGCGGCAAAGCGCATGGTGGCGCTGCTCACGCCATCGACCCGGATGTCGAAATCCGCACTCGCGGTTGCCGCGGCCTCGGCACTGGCATGGCTGCCGGCAAGATCAATCTTCAGCCGGGTGCGTCGCGCCACCGGCACCCGCACGATCACCTCGTCCGCGGCCGGCTGCCCGGCCTTGTAGCCGCTGATGTCGGCCGGGGGATCGGCCGCATCCGCAGTCTCGACAACCTCGATCGCCAGCCACGTGCGCTCGAGGCCGCGCAGCTCCCCGGCCGTGCCGACATAGACGGCCAGCTCGAACCAATCACCCGCCGACACCGGCAGGACGGCGCTCGACAGATTGCGCATCTGGTTGGAGTAGCCGCTGTCGCCGCGGACGATGACGGCGCCGCCGCCCGGCACGCTGTTTCCGTTCTTGCGCACCTCGACCAGCTGACTGGTCGGCGAGGTCTGCCACTCGATGTTGCCGACGATCCGGACCTTCGTCACCCCGGCGGGAATGGTCAGGCGGGAGGGCTGGCCCGCATCCCAGAATGCGTCGCTGTCATACTCGACGCTTTGCCATGGCACGGCGACGTAAACGCCGGTCGTCGCGACGCTGAAATTGGTCGAGCGTCGTAGCAGCGCGCCCCGGAAGGGCAGCAGAGCGCGGTTGAAGATGCCGACGCCTGTGGCGCCCCACGCGGCTCCATCGAACTGGAGCACGTCGCCATTGGCGGCACCGGCGATGGAGACGTCGGTGAGATCGCCCAATGCACCAGCGCCACCGCCGACCCCGAAGAGATCGCTGCCATTGCCCTGAACCAGCACCGTCGCACCCGGAACGATGACGATCTCCGCGCCAGAGCCCGCATATTTGGCGCGGACGTCCTGGCCGCCGCTGGTCTCGTTTCGGATTGCGAGCCGCCGGTGGTTGGCAGGCAGAGTCAGGGTCCGGGAGGCCGTCAGCGTGCCGGTGAGGACGATCAGGCCGTTACGGTTGGCTTGGGTGCCAGTCAGCGTCAGGTTGGCGTCGGCCATCGCCAGCGACAGTGCCTGGTTCATGGCGTTGTCGAGGGCATCGATTGCGTCGTTGATCGTGACCTCTTTCTGGTTCTGGGCGGCCGCGACATGGGTCACGGCCAGATTGGGGCTGGGCATCAGTTGATCTCCAATGTGACGGTGCGCGGGAAGCCGCGGCCCGCGACGGCGCTGATCTGGAAGACGGTGACGGTCAGGGACGACGGGACCGCACCGAAGTCGGCGAGGATGTCGGCATTGGCGTAGACGACGTTTGGGCTCGTCGCGGTGAGCGTCCGCTTCACCGCGCCGCCAGGGGCGGAGAGGATGTCGATCTCGTAGACCTCGGAGGTCTCGCCGAGCGGCACGAGGCCGGTGCCGTCCTTCAACTCGCCACCGATCCGGGTCCGCCGGACCCAGGAGAGACTGATGTCGGCCGGACTGCCGGTCAGAGCCGCCTGCACGTTCCAGGGTGCGTAGGGCTTGAGGTCTCGGCCGGTATGGCTGGCGACCAACGTTTCCGCATCCTCGAAGATCGTGCCGAAGCCGACCGCTCTCCAGGACCGGGGGAGATCGAGATCGCCGAGCGAGGTGACCATGGTCTCTAGATCGTCGGGGTCGAGGAGGACGAACAACTCGCCGGCTTCGTGCCCGTCTACGAAGACATCGGTGCCACGTCGGCCGCGCAAAAGCCCGGACAGGGTATAGGAGCCGTCCGGATTCAGCGTCACGTCGCGGAACTGGATGATCTCGGGCTCGCCGTTGGCCTTGAGCACGAGGGCCGCGTTGGCGCCGCTCAGCATCGAGTCCTGTGTGACGCTCTCCAGCCGCTCGCCGCCGGTGGTCATGAACACCGTGAGGCTGTTCGTCTCATCGGTCGCGAACGGGGACGTGGGCGTGCCAAGGGGGGTCGCCGTGGCGCCCCAGGCCGCCTCGCTCAAGGATCGCCCCACCTGAGCCCACGCCGTGCCGTCGGCGCTGCGGTAGAGAGAAGCGCCGGGCCATCCCGGGCCTCCGAACCCGCCCATGAGGTAGTAGATCCGCGACCCCGACCCGCCGGTGTCATCGGTATCGCGCAGCAGCGGAAGGTCCGGCAGGATCAGCCGCGTCGCGGCCTGACTGCCGACGACCTGGACCGGTTTGCCAGAGCCGCCATCGGCAGCCACATTGGAGACGTAGGTAGCGGCAGCCTCCGAAACCCCTTTCACCGCGAGCGAGAAATCGGCCCCGACATCGAGACGGGTGATGCGGGTCCGGAAGGTCGAGCCCGAGGCAAAGACCACGTCCACGACATCGGTGGGATCGAGGCGCAGCCAGTCGGACGGCAGCTCTGCTTCGTAGGCGCTGCGCTCGATCCAGGCGCTGTAGAGCGTCTTGGCCGCGATCTGCTTGGCCGTCGTCGCGTCCAGCGCAAGCGCCAGCTCTACGCTGGCCTGGTTGCGCGAATGCATGGTCGGCAGCGGCAGGGAGGTGCGTTTTTCGCTCTGCGTGCCCTGCTGGTAGTCGGCGCCGCGATCCATGTAGACGACGCTGACCCGTTCCGGCAGCTCGACCTCCTGCGTGCGACGCTCACGCCAGCTCTCGCCGGTCCGCTCATCCAGCGGCAGCAGAAGATCCGCATCGATGGTCGCGGCGGGCGGCCGTCCCCGCGTCCGGAACCGCAGGGCATCGTCGCTTTCCGCAGCGTCGAAGAAATAGGCCTGCGCCAGCGGTTCGATCGCGCCCCGCACGGTGGTCTGCCGCCCGATGACATAGCCGGGAACAGTCGCCCCGAGATCGGCGACGTCGATATCGGACAGACCAAGGCCGGCACGGGCGCAAAGGTCGGAGACGATGCCGGAGAGCGTCTCTCCACCACCGCCGCCGCGATTGAGGAAGAGCTTCGCCCAGCCCTGGCTGCCGCGGACCAGATGCGTGTCGGTGACGGCATCGTAAACCTGAGCACCGCCTTCGCTGACCGCACCCGGCCAGATCTCATTGAGAACAAGAGCGCCCGTGGCGGTGTCCAGCTGGATGACGCGCGTGCCCCGCATCAGCGTCCAACGCTGCCCGCGCAGGCGGCTTTGACCGTAGTAGGGCCCTTCGTAGTTGATCTGGATCGGAACAACCGTCTTCCAGACGATGCCAGTGTCGCTGCGCCATTTCAGCGTATAGATCGCGCCGGGTGATCCCCCGTTCGAGATGCGCGCCTGAAAGATGACGCTGTCGTCGGTCGTGTCGTAGGTGAGCCCGCCCGCGCTGCCGTAGAAGCCGGTGGCGCCGTTCTCGACATCCGATGGCGAGAAGGTGGCAACCTTCCCGAAGGTGACGCCGAGGGATTGGCCGGTGAGGCCGTCATACCCTGCCAGCGCGGAGACCCGCAGGCGATAGAGGCCGAGGCTTCCATGGTTCGTGCTCGTCCCGCTGCCGAGGATCCAGCCATCCCCGAAGCCTTCGCCGACCGCACCACCAATGACGCCCCGAACGCGAGGCTCGGTGACGCTCTGCCCGGCGCCCCAGACATAGCCCATGGTGTCGGCGCGGATGAGTCCGACATCGTCGAAGAGCGATCCGGTGAGAACGAAGTCGACCCGGCCAGAGGAGCCGTAGGCGGAGACCATCCCCATCCACGTCGTGGCGACGAACCGCAGCGTCGAATTAGTCAGGCCGTTGCTGGTGGAGCCGAAGCGACCGACCTCCTTGAGAGCGTTCGGTTCGATGCGCAGGATCGGGCGTGAGTTGCTCGATCCGGTCACGACATAGAGGTGACCATCCTCGCCGCAGAACAGCGTGCTCGGGAAGTTGTTCGGCGCGACGCCCGTGATGTCCGTCATCCGCGCCTGGCGGTCTTCTTTCATGGTCCGCAGGCTGAAGCGGCGGATCCCGGCCTTGGCGGCGTTGACGTCGCTGTCCAGGAAGTAGCCGTATCCGCGCCGCCAATCGACGGCCAGGTCGTCGATCTGGTAGGTCCCGAAATATCCGCCTTCGCCCGTCGTGATGAAATCGAGCAGCTGGTAGGGCTGCTGAGCCGCCCGCTGGTAGGTGATCTCGGCCGTGATATTGGGGATGCGATTACCGAAATCCGCGAGCGCCAGATCTTCGAAGACGATGGTGGCAAGACCCCGATGGGCGGGTGCACGGCCCGCGCCGACGTGCGTTTCGATCAGCGGATCGGCCAACTGACCCTCCGCCCCGGAATGGAAACGGAACTTGAGATCCGGTTTGGCGACGTCGGGGCTCGCGCCGGTCTTGTCGTAGATGAGTTTGCCGTCCGCCCAGATCCGAAGCACGTCCTCGGCCGGCCCTTCGCCGAAGCTGAGGGCGAAGGACGCGAAGTACGAATATGTGACCGAGGTCTGGGTGGCTCCGCCGCCGCCCTTGCCGCCCGAGCGGGTCCGGGTGACGTTCTGCTGCTCGCGGATGCCGGAGGACCAGATCATGTTGCCGGCCATGCGCAATGTGCCGTAGCCGATGGCGATCGAGGCACCATAGGCGGACGAGGAAACGGTCAGGTCACCGAGTCGGGGGCCTTCGGTGGTGACGTTCTGCCCCTTGGCCGGGAACAAGAGGCTGCCGACCACCGAGCCGACGAGCCAGCCGGCCTGCCAGCCGAGGCCGACCGCGGAGCCGAGCGCGGCTCCGCCCACTGCGACGAGAATGGCCATGGGAGGTCAGGATCCGGGAGAGCGAAAGCGAAATGCGAACTTGATCTTGGCCGGCCATTCGCCGGCATAGGATTCCTCGATCACCTGCCTGCGCGTGGCGTGCGCGTGCAGGAGATGCGGCCGTCCGAGCCGCTCTGTCAGAAAGCCGCAATGGCAGGGATAAGCCTGATCGGCGAAGACGAGGACGTCGCCGGGCCGCGCTTGCGTGACGGCGATGCCGTCCATGTGCCCGCGAAAGTGTTCGACGAAGCCCTGTCCCTGCGCGCGGCGCCCATAGGCCGTGCTGTCGTGGTCGGCGAGTTCGAGCGCCCGCGCCACCAACACCACGAGCCCCGCGCAATCGACGCCGCCGCGGCTGCGCCCTTGGTGCCGCCAGGGAACACCCAGCCAGGTCCGGGCCTCGGCGACGATCGCATCTGCCAGATCCCCGACCGCGCTGGCGGATGCTGATGGTGGACGGTCAGCGTGCATCGGGATAGTTCATCATGGCATCCTGGCCAGGCACGTAGGGTTCGCCTCGAAAGTTCAGGACGTTGGCGAAGCGGTCGATGCAGGTGTCGAGCCGCTTGTCGCAGCCGGGATGAACGCGGAAGGCGTCGCCGGGCTCGATCGCGTATCCCAATGGCAGGAACAGCTCGATCCGCCCGCTGCCTTGGGTCCAGCCCTTGACCTCGATGGAACGACCGGCATTGGCGCCGGTCTCCCAGGTCAGCACACCGCCAGCAAACCAGCCATCAACCGCTCGTGGTTCATCGAGCGTGGCATTGAAGACGGCCCGGTCGGTGACTGCCGTCACAAAGCCCGACCGGCTCCATGCTTCCTTGGCCTCGAAAGCCGCGCCACCATCGGCAGTTTGCGCGCCGACGGTGGTGTCGAAACTCGGCTGCTGCGTTGCGGTCGTTCCGGCGGTCACGCACCGATAGACGCGGTTCTCAAAATCTGCGGAAGTCGGTACCGATGCCGTTGTGTCCGTGATCGTCGCCACGACGGCATCGAAGGCCGCGTTCGACTGACTGCCGGCCGCGAGCTGATGCAGGAGCCGGAAGCGGAGAAACCTGGTTCCCACCGGCAGCTGCGCCTGCGAAACGCCCCGCTGAACCCAGCTGTCTTCGGGCAGGATCACCTCGAAGCCCGTGTCGAGAAGGGGTGAGAGCAGGTTCGACGAGCCGTCCAGCGCTTCGATGACGACCCGCCCCAGATCGTCAGGGAACGAATTTGCCCGGCTGACCGATGCGTCCAGCCGGTAGGCGTCATCGTCGATCTGCAGCGTATCCAGACCCGATGCGACTAGGTCGATGGATTGGGTCAGTTCCCCCGATGCCGAGCTTCCGCCTTCGAGGTAAAAGCTCCCAGTCGCAGGCGTCAGGCTGCCATTGCCAGCGTCGTGCACGTCCCAGTCGCCGGACACCTTCGTCCATCCGGTGGGCGTGAAGCTGGAGCCGTCGCCGGCGCCATCCGCCTCGAAGCTGCCGTTGATGATCGGCAGCGCGAAGCTGACCGGCGTGCCGGTCGTGCGCACACGCACCACGTCACCGACGATGTACGCCGTTGATCGGACGATTTCTGGCGGATTGACCGGCACCTTGCAGCGGTGATCTCCGAGATCGGCCCGGCATTCGGGGCTATAGAGTTCGCCGATGCGTTGCTGCAGGGCTTGCGTCATGCCGCGCAGCTCGGTCCGGAAAATGCCCTGCTCGGTCAGCACGACCTCGCCGAACCAGCCGCGGCGCATCCGAAGAGCGCCCATGGCGGGGTCCGCCCAGTTGACCAGGAAGATCCGCACCTCAGCCTGGTCGAAGAGACCCGCGCGCAGCTCTTCCTCGGTGATCGACGCGCTGTCGAAGACGCCATCGACGTCGAGATTGTCGACGCTCAGGCTCGCATCGTTGGCGATGGCCGTGCGCGAATAGCCGGAACTGGCTTTGTAGACGTTGCCCTCGAACGACAGATCCCGGTCGTGGTCGGTGAAGAAGAACTCCTTGCCGTCAACGCGCGAGATGCGCCAGCAGGTGGCGAGCGTCGTCACCGGTCCGGCGAGGTGCGCCGCGAGGGCTGCCGAAGTCGATTTCATGGTCTGATCTCCAGCACCGGGATCTGGCCCCAGCTGCCGAGCTGATAGGTTTCAATGGTGAGGTCCATCTGATCGCTGTCGAAGCGGACGGGCACGTCGAACTCGAAGTCCGCCGTCACCTGGACGCCGGATGCGGGGGCCACGGTGAAGGTCACGAGCCCGGTCGCCGTGTTGACGCTCCAGCCCGAGACCGCCTCGACGCCGTCGCGGTAGATCTTCACCGTTCCGGGAACGGGCTTGGTGATGACCCGTGTCTCGACCTCGCCGCCGCTCGCGTAGGTCTTCACGAGCTGGAACGTCTTGGTCACGCCGTCGCCTTGCCCGATCAGCTGGGCCAGCGCCTGATAGTCGGTCCAGTCCTTGAAGCGGAAACCGTAGGCACGCCCGCGCCGCGCGCGAAAGAAGGCGATGAGTGCGGCCACCTGATCGCGTTTCTTCAGGCCGTGCGCCACGTTCCATTTGCCCCGCGCGGCTGCCCAGTTGGCGTTGCGCCGCTCGTGTCCCGAAACCGTTGTCACCACGGTGGTCGAGTAGCCAGGGCCGCCGGACGCCCCGTAGGAAATGTCCGGCGGGAACTGAACTTCGTGAAAGCCGCTCATCTGTCGATCCGTCAGAGATTACGCCGCGCCCGCTCCATGGCGCGGGCGGCGTCGGCGGCGATCTGCCCTTGCGCGTAGCGAAAGCTGCCAGCGTCAGGGGTGGAGATGTTCATCACCACATTGACCGGTGGACGGGTTTCGCGTGCGGCGCCGATGGCGGCGAGCTGAGCCCGTGACAACACCATCTCGCCGCGCTGCAGGATCGCGGGTACCTCGTCGGCACGCAGCCCCGCGACGCCGCCGTCATGGAAGCGCGGCGCGCCCGCAAAGGCGAGTGCCGGGACGAGCCGCTGCTGGGCGGGACCCCCGGCGACGCCGCCTTGATGGAAGATGCCGGCAAACAGCCCGCCTCCGCCGCCGAACAAGCCGCCGAGCAGTCCGCCGCTGCCTCCGCCAAGTGCATTGGCTAGAGGTCCGAGGATTGTGGAACGAACCGCGATGCGGGTGATGTCGGCGAGGATGCTGTCAGCGAGCGCCTTGAAGTCGATCTTGCCGCCGGTCACGAAGTTGGCGATGGCGTCCTCGGCGCTGCGAAAGGCGCTGGTGAGAGCGCTGCCGAGACCCTTGCCCCAGTCCATCGCCTCGCTGGCATAGCGGGATAGCTCCTCGCGAACCGCCGCCCAGCCGCTTGCTGCCTGCGTGGCCGCCGAAGCCGCTGCTTCCCCGGCGGCGCGGCTTGCCTCCGCGGCGCGTGCGGCGGAACCGGCCGAGCCTTCGCCATCTCCTGCGGCATCGCCTCCGGCGCCGCCGATGGCTGCGAAGGCTTCATCGAGACGCTCCGTCGCGCCGGCTGCGTTGTCGATTTCGGTGTTTGCGCCCGCCATGGCCTCCCGGAGCGCCGCGATGGACGCGAGGGGCGCGCCTGCCAGCTCTCCCAGCGCCGTCGCCGTCTCTCGTGCACTGTCGGCGGCAGCGCGCGCATCCTCGGCGAAAGCCGACAGACCGAAATCCGGCGTCGCGAAAGTATCGGTCTCGAACGCGGCGGCGAAGGCATCACGCGCTGCGTTGCCAGCCCGGCTTGCGGCGCCCGCAAACTCGTTCTCGATCCGGCCGAGATCGACGTCCGGCACCAGCTCGATGGCCCTCTCGATGCCGATCGCAGCCAGACCCGCGTTGACGCCTTCGAGGAGCGCGTTGATGCCGTCGACCGCGCCGTTCAGCATCGACTCCAGCCCGGCTACAGCCAAGTTCGCCGCCTGGATCGTCAGATCGCCGATCGCCCGAGGCAGGTTGCTCCAGATGACGACCATCGCATCGAAAGCGCCCTGAAACGTCCCGATGGTGCGATTGCCGAAGGCGACGACGGCCTCGAGCGACGCCTGCAGCACGTCGGCGATGCTCGCCTGAATGCCGCTCCAGGCGGCGTCGATGCGCGCTTCCAGGACGCCGGCCAGCAATCCGATCCTGTCCCAGACCTCGGCTGCCACGTCACCCAGCAGGCCGATCGCGGCGCCGAAGCCGCCGGTCGCCTGCACCAGCCGACCGAACTGGTAGATCAGTTCGCCCGCCGCAACGACGAGCGCGCCGATCCCAGTGCGGATCAACGCGCCGCGCAGAAAGACCAGCGCTGTTGCGAGGCCGCGCACCGAGGCGGCGGCCACAACCATGCCGGCGACCCAGCGCCCGGCGATGAAGGCGGCGAAGGCCGCGGCGATCAAGGCAAGACGACCGATGTTGTCGAACAAAAGGCGGATGGCCTGTCCGAGCGGGCCGGTCGTGCGTGAGATCGCCGCCAGCGCGTCGGCGACGGCTTCGAGGGCCGGGGCGGCAGCAACGGCCAGCTGGTTCGACAGCCCGCGCCAGATCAGACCGAGGCGTGAGATCGCATCGTTCGTCCGCTCGATCTGATCGGCGTCCTGTTCGGACACGACCACGCCGAAGTCGCGAACATCCTGTGTCGCCTGACGGAGCGTCGTCGTGTCGATCCGGGAGATGGCGATGCTGCCTTCCTCGCCGAACAGCTGCCCAGCGACCGCTGCGCGCTCGGCGGCGGGCACGAAGTCTTCGATCGCCTGATTGATACGACCGACACGCTCATCGAGCGGCAGGGCGAGCAAAGCCGAGGCCGAGAGCCCGAGCCGTTCGAGCGCCGCGACGGCAGGACCGGTCCCGGCTGCCGCTTGGCTGAGGCGGCGGGTGAGGTCCTTCGTCGCCTGCTCGATGCCGGACATCGAGACGCCGGCCAGTTCGCCGGCGCGTTCCAGAACCTGAACGCTCTCGACGGTGGTCCCGAGCGATTGAGCGAGCTTGGCCTGTGCGTCAACGACCTGAAGGCCGGAGCGGATCATGGCCGCAGCGCCCGCGGCGAAGGCGGTCGCTGCGGTGGCGGCCGCGATCTGCACGCGCCGATAAAAGGCCGCGACACGGCTGTTGGCAGCGTCCATCTCCCGCGACAGCCGACGGAAGCCTTGCTCGCCCGCATCGCCGATGCCCTGCAGTTCGGCACGGACTTCACGCCCTCCGACGACGGCAAGGCGAACGGAGACGCGTTTTTCAGCCATCGTGTTCAGTCCTGATTTGCGCGTTCAGTCCGCGCACCATCATGCCCTCCACCTCGGGCAGCAGTTCCGCGCAGACGAGGGTGTCCACTCCAAGCGCGTGCGCGCAGGCGAGAGCGGCCGTCATGTCGAGGCCGAGGATCGCACCGGGGACGGCGCGCAGCTGCCCCGTGAGCTTTTTGGCGAGATCCCAGACCTGCCAGCCTTCGATCGTCAGTGGACGGTTCAGGACGGCGGGGCATTCGCTGCAGGTGCCGCGACAGGATCGGCAATACTGGTCGCCCCCGCTGAAGTGCCATTCGGCGAGGGCGCGGAGCCGTTTTTTTCCGCTTCCAGCAACAGGCCCTTCGACACGTAGCGGAGTTGGAAGGCCTCGAAGATCGGCAGGATGTCCAGCAGCGCGTCGATGCCTTCCGGTGTGACGGGCACAGGATTGCCTTCGGCGTCGCCCACCCCCTCCCATTCCAGCACGACCAGCCGCGCCAGGGCCTTGGCCATGGTGACCGCGATGGTCTCGTTCGACGCGCCTTCGGGCAAGACAGCCACCGCTGGATCACTGCGGGCGGCGGCCATGAGCGAGGTGGTCAGGGGAGCGACGCGCACGCGCACGTCATGTCCGAGGTCGAGCCAGTTCGGCTCGCGCGACAGGTTCAGGCGGATCATGGGAATTTCCTCAGGTGTAGCTCGTGACGTCGTTCAGGAGGTGGGCGCGCAGCATGGTGCCTTCGACATCGTCGAAGGCGGCGCGCCAGTCGAAGCTCGCCTCCACCCCGCCGGGGCCGGAGACGGCGTATTTGGGTTTGGGCAGGAAGACCCGCGGCAGCTCGAAGCGGAGCGCGTAGCCTTCCGGAAAGGTGAACCCGTATTCGAGTGCGACGGGATCGCCATCGGCGGCTTCGGCCACCAGCGTCGCGCCATCGAAGCGTACCGACATCGATCCTTCCGCCGAGGCGAACGTGGGATCGGCCGCCTCGATCTTGCCGTCCTCGCGGATGACCCGGACGCGTTCGAGATTGTTGGAGAAGGTCAGGCTGCCGCCCGTGACGCCCGCGAGCGCCGCACCGCCGCGCCGGATGAAGCCGCGCCCTTGGCTGAAGCGCCGGAGCGCGTAGGCCGTCGGATTGGCGTCGACCGTCGCCGAGAAGCGTTCCTCGCCTTGGGCCACGAGCTGGAGACGGGCATTTGCCGGTCCCTCCTGGCCCATCTCGAAGTTCAGGCTCTCCATCACCGTGCCGAGGTGACGGAAGAACACCGGCGTCGTGAGCTTCGGATGGCCGACCTCGATCGTGTAGCTCGGGATGTCGTCGGCGCCGCTCTCCCAGACATGCGAGTAGCCGCCGCCGGTCAGGGTCGGTGAAGAGACACTCGCCGCCGATGCAGCGATGGTGAAGCCGTTGCCGGACGGGCCTGCCGTGTCGAACGCGATCACCAGCGTCTGCGTGCTGGTCGGCCGGGAATACATGCACTTGGCGATTTCGGGATCGGCCGATGCGTTGAGATCGCTGACCAGCTGATCGACGGTCTGCGTGGCCGTTCCCTGGATTTGCGTCTCCTCTGCGCCCGCCGTACCGGAGACGAACGTCCAGACCGTACCGTTCAAGGTGATCGTGTCGCCCGCCGTGGGATTGACGGCGAAGACGATCGAGCCGCTGGCGCTCGTGGGCGTGGTCACCGGGTCTCCGAAAAGGCCCGTCAGCCAAAAGCCCGTTCCACGCAGGTCGAGCGGGATGTCGAGCTGGCCCTCGTCGGTGATGAGGCCGCGATAGGGATCCTGCGCGTTGCGCCCGCGTCCGAGCAGCGGGTCGTCCCCGAGCGGCTGGGCCGAGGAGAGATCGGTCGATTTGAAGTCGAGGCTCTGATAGCCGGTGAGCGGCGCGACCCCGTAGCTTGCCTCCCGGCACGCCTTGAGGGTGGCGTCCGCGCCATATGCGCGCGCCTTGGGCATGGATGACTCCCGTCTTGTCCGTGATTGGGTCGTGGTTGGGTCAGGCGGTGAGCGGATCGCTCACCAGGTATTCGATCGTGACGATGATCCGCGCGGTCAGCATCGGCGGCGCTCCTTCGAGAGCGAGCGCGCCCGTCTCCGCGGCCGACGGCGTCAGGTTCTCGGCGAGGCCGCCGAGCGTCTCATCGACACGCAGGGCCGCCCCGATCGCACCCAGCAGCTGATCGAGCGCCGCTTCGCCGCCGCCGCTGGGATCTCGCGGCACATAGACTTCGAGCTCGACCCGGTGCGCGTAGAACTCGGTGCGGGGATTGAGGGTGATGTCGGGTTCGCCGGGTTCGCCATCGCGCAGGATGACGAGACCGGCGGCGGGCACCTTCTCGGGCAGCACCTCGTTGCGCCGCACCGGCGCCGCCAACTGCCCCGCGAGAACAGCCGCGAGTGCGGCGAGGATCTGTTCACGTCGAGACATCAGCGGCTCCCGTCCCCATCAGAAATCCAGTTGCGCACGACCAGGCTGGGTAGCCGGCTCACCCAGCGCTCGGCGGCGCCGGCCACCTCGAGGCGCTTGGCGAGGGTGACCTGCGGAACCAGGATGAACATCGGCACGGTCACCAGTCCTCGGCCCGTCCGGAGTGCGGAAGCGCTCGCGCGAGAGAAGCCACCACGCTTGCCAGTCCGGGCACGCATCCCGTCGGCCACGAGGAGAGAGGGACCGCGGCGTCGATAGACGAAGCGCAGCTGTTGCCCGGTCCGTCGCTCCCATCCACCCGGCGTGATCTTCCGGCCGCCATCCCCGTACCGGCCAGCGGCCGCCGTCGGGATCGCGAGGAAGAAGCCGTTCTTCGAGCGAATGGTCGCGCCGTCCTCGTAGATGCGGATGATGCCTGGCGCCTTGGACCAGACGAGACCCGCCGCCCGGATGCTGTCTTCGCCCTTGGGGTAGACTTGTCCGCGCCAGGTGCGCGCCAGTCTCGGACCCAGCCCCGCCGAGGTGACCTGCGTCCTGAGCTCGGTCTTCAGGCCTTCGGTGGCCTGTGAGATCCCGGCCGTGACGGCCTTCTCGGCGGCCTTGATCTCGTCGCTCATCAGCTTGCCGAGGTCGCCGATCGTGCTGACCGAGAACCTCATGCCTCGCGCAACTCCACCGTCCAGATCAGTCTCTCCGCGTCCCGGCTCGGCTGCCCCTGGACGACATAGGAGACACCGTCGAACTGGAACCCGTCGCCTTCGGCGAGGCTGGGCGCATCGGCGACGCGAATGTCGAGCAGCGTCGTGGCGGCATGCAACCGTGTCTCTCCGAATTCGAAGACACGGTCGGGCCGGCGCAAGACGACCCGGACGGAGACGGCGCTGCCGCCCTTTGGCGTGAAGGTCGCGTCCCGCGCCATGTTCGGGTCGGCGAACAGTGACTGGAACGCAGCGGCGATGGCCGACATCAGAAGCTGCCATTCAGGCGAACCCGCCCGATGACGTCACCGGCGCCACCGGCGACGGCTTCGGTCGCAACGCCGATCAGCGTGTTGGCGGTGGCGGTCTTCGTCGCCTCTTTGTTGGTGTTGTCCCAGTAGACCTTGTCGCCCGCGGCCCACGCCTGCGAGGCGACCTTCTTCAGGTCGAAGACGCCGACGAGCGACGCCTCGACGGTCTCGCCGAGGGCAGCGCTGCCCGCCGCCACGCCAAAGATGGAGCCGACGAGCAGGCCGTCGCCGGAAACGACCGCATAGGGCGCGGTCAGGGTGATGGTGTTGCCGGGCTGGACGTAGTTCTTCATGGGCTTGATCCTCTTGGAAAGACGAAGGGCGGCCCGTCAGGACCGCCCGCATGTCAGGATTCAGGATGGGTGCGTTACGCGCCCGGGTTCTTGTAGAGGCCGCGCCAGTCGATGGCCTTGGCGCCGAAGTCGAGGCGGCACTTGATCTCGACCCCGTCGACATCGAAGCCATTGCGCGTCTCGATGTAGGCGCCCTGTTGGCCTTCGAGATAGGCGTACTCGATCGTGTCTATCTGGTTGGGGCTGGCGGCCAGATACCAGGCGGTTTCGCTGGCGGCATCGAGCCGGGGCTCGGCGATGGGGCTAAGCGTGCGGATCGACTGCGGCACCACGTTGCCGCTCGACGCAGGCACGAGGTTCTGCGCGACCAGCTGCTCGGCCTTCAGTTCCAGAGATGCCGGCACGATCAGGAAGGCGGGGCGGATGTTGAGCACCGTCTTCTTGTCGAGACCCGTCTGCTTGGCCATGGCGGCGCGGGCTGCACCCACGCTGGTGACGTCGAGCGCCGCGCCGGAGCCCGCGAGGTTCTTGTGGGTGGTGTGGAACAGCGCATTGCCATCGGCCATGGCCGGGTTCGAGGTGATGATGCCCCAGACCACGTCCGACTCCAGCTGGGCGATGGAGTTGCCGTACATCGCCGGGATCCGGGTGAAGGCGTCCAGATCGTCGTTGATCAGCACCTGCCGGGTGATGGCGACGACCCGGCCGTAGGTCTTCACGCGGTAGCTTTCCTTGCTCTCGCCGAGCGTTCCGCGCTTGAACTCGCCGCTCTCGCCCACTTCCAGGAGCTGCGGCGCCTCGCCGAGCTGCACCCGGTGCATCGCCTTGAAGTCGGTCGCCAGCACCTGACGGCAGAAGAGTGCGAAGGTCCGCGGATAGGCCTCGTAGGCCTGGCGCAGGGTCTTGTTGGTGACGGCCGCGAGGATTTCGGGGAAGTCCGAGGTCGAATGCAGGGCGCGCGTCGCCACCTCGTCACGCGAGAGGCCGCGCGTGTTCACCCCGGCATTGCCGAGGCTTTCGCGGGCGAGTTCCAGCAGCGTCATGCCGCGATACTGACGGGCAGCGTCCTCAAGCGGGAACAGCGTCGGGCTGTACCGGTGCAGCAGCGCATTGGCCACGGCATCGCGGCGGGTGATGCGCTCATCCCGGCCACCGAGCGGGACGGAGACTTGGCCGAAGGTCCGCGTCTCCTCCGACTTCGCTGCGACTTGATCGAGGATCAGGCGACGCGCCTCGTCGAGACCGGTGCCGCGCTTGACCAGATCCTCGGCGAAGCCGCGCTCGAGGTTCAGGCGACCAGCCAGATCGTAGATGGTCGAGACACGCTCACGTTCGGCTTCGCGGGCGCGGTTCGCTGCAGCCTCGGGATCCGGGGTATCGGGCTTGGCAGTCTTCGGACGCGCGCGGGCCTGCGTGTCGGCCGCGCTCGGGGGCGTGTCGGTCATGGTGATCTCCTCGGTCGCTGCCGTTTCGCTTGTCGGGTCGGCCACGACCTCTTCAGTCGGGGCCGGGGTCTGGGTCTTCTCCGTCATCGGGGATGCTCCTTGCGGGTTAGGGGGCGCGTCCCGGCGGTGAAGGACGCAGGTTTCAAGAGGGCTCTGGCTGCGGAAGCCCGCGGCGGGGTCGGCCCCGACCGGGACCGCTGAAATCTCGAAGGGGGTCCAGTCCACCGCCCGCCAGAGCTCCCGCCCGCCGTCGGGCTTGGAGATGTCGAAGCGATGGACCTGGTAGCCGATGGAGACCGCGCGGATGTGCCCGGCCTGGATGTCGCGCCAGATCGGCTCGACATCGGCGCGCTCGCTGATGCGGACCTGCGCGATGCCGCGGCCGTTCTCGATCCGCGCCGAGCCGGGCACCACCGAGCCGATGACGGCGTCGAGTGTGTCGATCTCATGGACCTTCAGGAACGGCGCGCCCGCGTTCAGCCGGTCGAGGCGCACATGGGCAGGGTCGAGGCTCAGCTCCTCGTCGTAGGGCTCGCCGAAGAAGCTCGCCCGCCGGACGCGCGCGCCCGCCGACCAGATCACCTCGACGGTGCGTGCGTCGGCATCGACGGTGTTCGGCGCAAGCTCCGCCGACCGGCGAAGCGCCGGCAGTTCGATCATCGTGTCCATGAAGTCAGTCCTGTTGGGCGGTGTCCGGCTGCCCCGGGTCGGGTTCCGGATCGGTTGCCGGGTCGCTCGCTTGCGCGCTGCCGGTCTTGGTTACGCGGCGGGGGTCGCTGTCGAGCACGAGCCCGAGGGCGTCGAGCTTGGCGTTCGTCGCGGCGATCTCCGCCAGCACGGCGTCGGGATTGCGGCCCTGCCGGGCGATCACCTCGGCCAGAGTCATCGTGCCCGAGCGGATCGCCAGCAGGTTGGCCATCGCGTCCTTCTGCGGATCGACTGCCTCGAACTTGGGCGGCGACCATTCGACCGGCACGTCCGGCGTCGGGATCTGCCCCGCGGCCCATGCGGCCTCGGTGAACCAGCGCCAGACCGGGGTGCAGAGCATCGGAATGAAGAGCTGCCACTGGACAGCGTCGATCATCCGGCGGAACTCGACGAGCCCCGCCCGGATGGAGGAGTAGTTCACCTGGCTGAGATCGCCGGTGAGTAGCTCGTAGGGCATCCGGAACCCGGCCGAAATGGTATGCAGGCTTGCGCGCTTGTACTCGCCATAGCCGCCCGTCGCGGCCGGCTGGTTGAAGCGGATGTCCTTGCCGCCGCGGGCATAGGCGATGAGTCCTGGTTCGAACTGCTCGACCCGGTTGCCATCGGCGTCGACCACCGCCGGCGCGATGCCCTGCTGCGCCTCGTCGTCGCCGAAGACGATGGCAGTGACGCAAGCCTCGGTCTTCTTGCGCACGATCTCGGCCACCTCGTAATCGTCGAGATCACGAAGGGCGCGGATGACCGGCGCGCCCCAGGGAACGCCGCGCGCCTGCGTGCGCTGCTTCTCATAGACATGCGCGATCTCGCTCGCCGGGACCGGCCGGCTCTGCAGGCCGTTTTGCAGGGCGCCATAGGCGTCGCCAGGATGCTCGGCGTGGAGCCAGTAGGCCTTGCGCTTGCCGAGCGGATCGAACTCGATTCCCTGGACCAGCCGCCCTGCGCCGAGAACGCCGGATTTGGTGGCGTCGAGGAAGTCGGCCTCCAGCACCTGCAACTGCAGCGGAACCGGCAGACCGTCCGAGGATCGCCGCAGGCGGCGCCGCACCAAGACCTCGCCCGCCTCGACCATCTCCCGGCAGATCAGCGTCTGCAGGCCGTAGAAGTCGAGCTGACCATCGGCATCGCACTCCGCCGTCCAGCGTTCAAACAGCGCATCGACCTTCCGGTCCAGCGTTTCGTCGCCGCTCGCGGCGCGCGGCATTAGCCCTGAGCCAATGATGTTGTTGACCAGCACCGCCACGGCCTTCGCCGCATGAGGGTTGTTGCGCACGAGATCGCGCATCCGGTCGCGCAAGAGCGCCCCGGCCACGCTGATCTCGGTATCGGCCGAGGATCCCGGGGCACGCCAGCCCTCCGTGCGGCGTCCTCGCGCGGCGCCTTCGTAGCCGCGCGCGAGCGTCTCGAACGCCTGTCGCGCCAGGACACGCCGCGCGGCGGCCCGAGGGGCGACTGAAGCGATGGCGCGGTCGAACCAGTTCGCCGCCATCAGCGATCCCCGCGCGAGAAGCCCGCGAGCCCGGCGACCGGAAGCGGCCGCCCCACACTGGCAATCGCGCGCTCAATAGTGCGGATGCGGGCGAGCAGATCCTCGGCCGAGCCGTAATCCACCGACTTGCCGTCATAGCTGACGCGGGTCGTGCCGCTGGCATAGGCCCGGCGGAGTGCCGAGAGCTCGGCTTCGTTCCAGTCGGTCATCTCAGAACCATCCTTCCCGCCGCCCGATCCAGTCGGAACGGCGCTTGCCTTGGGGTACCTGTCCCGGCCTGTGGATCTGCCCGGCGGGATCGCTGTCGGTAGGGGCCGCCCCGAGCTGGTCTTCGAGGTCGCGCCATTTCTCTTCGGGCCAGCGGTCGGCGCCTGCGATCCAGGCGGCCGCGCGGGCATAGACCCGGCAATCGAGCGCCTCGTTGCGCTCGCGCAGCTTCTGCCATTCGAGCTTCGCGAAGCCGCGCTTCGTGCGCACCGTGACCAGCTGTTCGGCCACGACCTGCTTCAGCCACTCGCTCTCGACCCATGTCGGCAGGTGGATCGTGCCGGGCGGGAACGCCGCGCCCTCGTCACGTTCCTCGGCCGTCGGGCGCTCCAGCCGCAGGAAGCGGTAGGTTTCGGCCTTGAAGGTCGAGACGGCCACCGTCCAGAGCCGGGCGCCGCGGCGCAGGCGTTTCCCGCCCTCGGTCGCATCGACGAAGGTGGGGCCGGAGACCGGACTGGAGCGATTGAAACCTTCGAGACCCTTGACTGGTGCGACCTGCGCAAAGCCGACTTTGCGCGACCAGGCGTAGACGGCCGGGGCTTCGTAGCCCGTGTCGATGGCGAGCCGCGCGATCCGAAGGTGCGCGCCGTTTTCATGTGGCCACGACCGGTCGAGGACTGCCGTCAACTGGTCCCAAGCATCATGCCGATCCGGCCCGCCCTCGATCACGACGTGATCGACGAGCCAGCTCTCAAGCCCTCGGCCCCAGGCCCAGACATCGACCTCGATGCGGTCCTTCTGGACATCCGCGCCCGCCGTCAGGAACAGCCCGCCCGCTGGCACCATGCCTGGCCGCCACGCCTCGCGGCGATCGTAGAGCCGCTGCCAGTCCGGCGCCTCGCCGGTTTCGACCCATGTCTCGCCGAGAATAGTGTTGCGGAACGCCTTGATCGCCTCGTCGGAGCCTTGGGCCGCCTCCCAGCTGCGCGCGATCCGGGACCAGCTGAGCCAGCCTACCGGCGAGTAGAGCGCCGAGAGGTGGTAGCCGACCGTCGTGGGATCAGCGGCCGTGGCGGTCGCCCGCCATTCGCCGCCGTCCAGCATCGCCGTCTTGTGGTGCTCCGCGACGGCTCTGTCGCAGCCTTCGCAGATATATTCTGCAGTCTCCGGCTTGCCCTTCTGCCAGCGCAGCCGCTCGAACTTCAGCCACTGCATCGCCCCGCAATGCGGACACGGCACGAAATAGCGCCGCTGGTCGGACGCCTCGAACTCGCGCTCGATGCGGCTGAGCCCCCGGATCGTCGGCGTCGAGACCAGGAACACCTTGCGCCGGTGGGCGAAGGTCAGCGACCGCGCCTCGGCCAGGGTCACCGGATCGCCTTCCTCGTCGGCTGAGGCCGGATAGGCATCGACCTCATCGAGGAAGATGTAGCGCGCCGGGGTTGAGCGCAGCCCGACCGCCGAGTTCGCGCCCGTCATGATCAGTATGCCGCCCGCGAATTCCTTGGACAGCATCGTGTTCCCGGCATCGCGGGATCGGGCCGGTTTGACCCGCTCCCGCAGCTCCGGGCTCTCGTCGATCAGCGGATCGATCCGCTGGCGCGAGTTGCGCTTGGCCAGTTCGACCGTGGGCTGGACCGCGAGCATGGGGCCCGGCGCCTGGTGGATGGCGAAGCCGATCCAGTTGTTGCCGGCTTCCGTCGCACCGACCTGCGCGGCCTTCATGAACACGATCCGTTGCGCCGCGTCGCCGGGCGACAGCCGGTCCATGATCTCCCGCATGTAGGGCGTTCGCATTGTGCGGTAGCGCCCCGGTTCGGCCGAAGCGCGGGACGCCAACATCCGGTGCCGGTCCGCCCATTCCGAGACGGTGAGGTCGGGATCCGGTCGGATCCCGTTGCCCCAGGCGCGCAGGATCTCAGCAGCGCCTTCGAAATCCCTCAGGCCATATTCGTCACCGGAATTCGGGCCGGACCTCGGCGAGTTCGTCGAGGTGGGCGCGTACATGTTTCTCCAAGGCCTTCTGCATGGCGGCCGCCTCGACGCCGAGTTCGGCCGCCATCAGCGCCGCCGCGCGCGCCGGCCAGTTCACCCAGGCATCGCGCTCCTCGCGTGCCAGCCGGAACACGACCGCAACCGCCCGGGCGCGGTCGACGAGTTCTCCCTTGAGCTTCTGAAGCCGGATGCGCCGCTCCTGGGCCTTCAGCACCTCATTCGCGGTCTTGGCCTGCAGGAAGGTCGTGCCGCTGCCGACGGGTGGCGCGGCAAGCCCTTGTTCCCGCAGAGTGTCGCCAACGGCGGACACGGCCGCGTCGGGGACCGGCTTGAGCTTGGATGCCGTGGTGCGCCGGGACTTCGACGGGTCCGTCATCGCCGCCCGGCGTGCATCGCTCGCCTCTGCGTCGATGCTGCCATCCTCATGGAGGACCAGCCGTCCCGCCGCCTTCGCCTTCTGGATCGCGCCCCGCGAGAGACCGACGCGCGCGGCGTATTGGCGCTCGCTCAGCCCCTGCATGGCGTTCTCCGATTATTGTTCAGATTCAGGCGCTTATCGAGTTGATAAGCGGTTCGGACAGAGCGAACGTGGCTTTCAAGACCACGCTGCAACTCGCCACGAGGAGCCACAGAGATGACCCGACGCGCCACCGACAACTCGAAGGCACTCGACGCCTTCATCGCCGCCAAGCTGGAGATCGACAGCATGCTGGAACGCCTCAAGGCGCTCAGCGACGACCACTTCGAAACCAATCCCGACGAGATCAACTGGGGCCATGTCGGCTCCCTGAGCCACTACCGCGACAAGCTGCGCGAGATCACCGACATGGCGTTCCGCGAGGGCGAGCACGCCGGGTGAAATCCTGCACCTGCCCGAACTCCGGCCGCGCCGTGCCGCGCGGCTTGGGGTCGTAGAAGGGCCGCGACGGTCGCGGTTCAATCCAAGGAGACGACCCCATGACCAAGCTCACCGACACGCAAGCCGTAATTCTCAGCGCCGCCGCTCAGCGCGACAGCTACAATGTCCTGCCGCTTCCCGGTTCCCTGCGCGGAGGCGCCGCCACCAAGGTGGTGGAGACGATGATCGCCAAAGGCTTCATCGAGGAAGTCGATGCCGACGTCCGCAAGGGCGAGCTTGTCTGGCGCGAGACCGGGGACGGTCACGGCACCACGCTGGTGGCGACCGACGCAGGCCTCGCCGCCATTGGCATCGAGCCCGAGGGCACCAGCACCGCGCCTGAAAGCGCGCCGGACACCCCCGCCGAGCAGACGGAAGCGCCCAAGGCGCGGATACCGCGAGAAGGCACCAAGCAGGCCGCGCTGATCGCGATGCTCCGCGCGCCGGGAGGTGCGACCATTGCAGAGATTGTCGCGGCCACCGGCTGGCAACCACACACGGTGCGCGGCGCGGTGGCGGGCGCTCTCAAGAAAAAGCTCGGTCTCGAAGTGGCCTCCGAGAAGATTGATGGCCGCGGGCGGGTATACAGCCTCCCGCCGGCTTGAAGACACGACGTTTTCCAGACCCGATGCCGCCGCCCGATCCGGGCGGCGGTTTTCATCTGGCATGGCGCAACCGGATTTCCTCGAACAGCCGACGCAGCGCGTAGGAACGTCCAATGCTGACCACCGTGAAAATGCCACCCATCATGAGATTCTGCGCCAGTGTGGTGTGCAGCCCGAAAATCGGGAAGATCAGGATCTGGGTCACCACCGCCACGCCGTAGCCAACGGCGACATTGGCAAGGGACTCGACGAGAGACATGGCGCGGCTCTGTTTCATGCTGGCACCCCGTCATTCATCGGCCAGCAGTTCAGCCGCCAGAGTTCTGAGCGCATGCGCTGCAACCAACGGGACCACTCCGTTGCCACAGAGGCGAAGCCGGTCCACCCGATGGGCCAGCCCATCAGCGCCTCGACGAACAGCGGGTTCAAGGTCCGGCGCGGTTGCGAGGTATCGCTCCCAGCCATCGGCGTCACCAGGACCTGGCGGCCAAGCAGGCCGTTCACCGGGGTGTTCGCCAATGTGGTCGCGCCATCCTTGTGATCCCGCGCCGTCGGCGTCATCCACATCCCCGCCGCGTGGGTCAGATCGGCCGTCTTGCGGTTGCCCGCGCTCGGCTTGCAGCCGTCGTTCGCCATCGGCGTCGGCCAGTCCCGCGCCATGCGGTCCAGACCCTTCTCGTCGCGCCGTTCGCCGCCCCGGCTGCGGAAACTGTCCGTCTGCGGCGTCGGCCACAGCGCGGCGGTCGTCGCAAGATTCATTCCATGCTGGCCCGCTGCCTGCGATGGAGTCGGTTTGGTCTGCCGGTTCTCGTTGGCGCTGGCCCTCGGCGTCGGCCACAGGCGCAGCAGTTCCGTCCGGTTGCCGCCACTCGACCGGGTGCCAGAGCAGGCGCGCGGGGTCGGCCAGCTCGTCCCCCTCGCGGATGGCGAGGATGAAGAGCCGCTCTCGCTTGTGGGGCGCGCCGACCTCCGCCGCCGTGAAGAGGCCTGCCGCAAGCTTGTAGCCCATGCCGACCAGTCCGCTGGCGACTTCGGGGAAGCCGAGGCGGAGATGATGGGCGACATTCTCGAGGAAGACGAACTGCGGCTCGATCTCGCCAACGATCCGGGCGACGTGCGGCCAGAGGTGTCGCGGGTCATCCGCGCCCCGGCGCTTGCCTGCGACCGAGAACGGCTGGCACGGATAGCCCGCAGTGACGATGTCCACCGCGCCGCGCCACGGGCGGCCGTCGAAGGTTCCAACATCGTCCCAGACAACAGCCTGATCCAGGGACGCGTCTTCCATCCGCGCCACGAGAGTGGCTGCGGCGTAGGTTTCCCGTTCGACATGGCCCACAGCACGATATCCGGGGATGGCGATGGTGAGCCCGAGATCGAGCCCGCCCGCGCCGGAGCAGAGGGAGAGGCCGAATAGACATGCGTCTCCGGCTCCGGAAGTGTCTCCGGAGGAAGGTAAAGCCAGGTCATGCATGTCACGCGGCGGTCTGGCGCTTTCGCGCGGGTTCGGGTTCGGCGTCCGTGTCTGGCGTATCGGCCCGGGCGTCGGCATCGTCGCCCAGCCGCTCGGTTCTCACCTGCGCAAAGGTCCGGCCGTCGCCGTCCAGGATCGCGTCCTTGCCGGTCTCGGCCTGCCAGCGTTCCACGGCGACATCGACATAGGCCGGGCTGATTTCCATCGCAAAGACGCGGCGGCCGTTGGCCTCGCCCGCCATGATCTGTGAGCCGGAGCCCGAGAAAGGTTCGTAGCAGAGGCCGCCGCGCGCGACGTGCTGGCGCATCGGGATCCCGAAAGCGTCGAGCGGTTTCGGCGTCGGATGGTCGGGCCGCTCGTCCTTGGCGAAGGACGGCATTTCCCAGGTCGAGGGCAGCGTCTCCTCGGCGACCTTCGGCGGACGGTTCGGACGGCGCCATCCCATGAAGCAGGGCTCGTGCTTCCAGAGGTAATGGGACCGGGTCAGGACGCCGCGGTCCTTCACCCAGATGATCTGCTGATGGACGAAGGCGCCGGCCTTCTCCCAGCACGCTTCCAGCATCGCTTGGCGGCGGGAGGCGTGCCAGCAGTACCAGGCGGCATCGTCGGTGATGGCCTCCGCCACGGCGGCGGCTATGAAGCCGTCGTAGAGCTCTGCCCCCTGCGAACTGTCGTCCCAGGTCACCCCATAGGACTGCGACCAATCCTTGTTCCGCGTCGGGTGGTTCGAGCCGTCGTAGTCCACGAGATACGGCGGGTCGGTCGCAAAGAGCACGGCGCGCTCGCCGTTCATTAGGCGGCGGACATCCTGATGGTTCGTGCTGTCGCCGCAGAGCAGCCGGTGATCCCCGAGGATCCATAGATCACCCTTGCGCGAGGCCGGATTGCGCGGCGGCTCGGGGATGGTCACGGGTGGAACCGAGTCGCCAGCCCCGCCGTCTTCACCGTCTGCGTCCGGATCGAGCGCGAGGAGCTTGTCGAGTTCGCCGTCGGAGAAGCCGACCAGCGACAGATCGAAGTCCTCGGCCAGCAGTCCCTGCAGCTCGGCGGACAGCAACGCCTCGTCCCAGATTCCGAGTTCTGTCAGCTTGTTGTCCGCGATGCGGTAGGCCCGGCGCTGTGCCTCGGTCAGATGACCGAGCACAATCACCGGCGCCTCCGTCAGCCCGAGCTGCGTGGCAGCCAGCACGCGGCCGTGGCCCGCGATCAGCTCCCCGTCCTCTGCCACGAGGCAGGGCACGGTCCAGCCGAACTCGGCCATGCTGGCGGCGATCTTGGCGACCTGGTCCGCGCCGTGCACCTTCGCGTTCTTGGCGTACGGTTGGAGGCGCGAAAGCGGCCAGGTCTCGATCCGCTTGGGGGCGAAGCTCAGCGTCATGGGTCGGATGGGTCCGTGGATCGAAGTGGACACCTGTGGCCCTGGACTCCGGATGCCGCGCTGGACTCCGTGAGGGGTCCAGCGGGCGCGACGGGCGTCCGACCATCAGGCGCGTGTTCGTTGGTGGTTTCTCGGGATTGGCGTGGATCCGGATACCGGGTGGCTTCCCAAAAATCCGGCCCTGTCGCTGGCGATCCATCGCGCCTCGCCCGCCAGCATACGATTTCCGCCAGGAAGGACCCGCGAACTCGTCTGGAAGCGGGACCAAGGCCGCGACGCGCGCGCCTCTCCCGAGGATAGTCAAAAACCTAGCCCGATCCGCCGTTTATGTCCGTTCGAAAACCGTCCGGCGGACACCTTCCTCGCCATCGCTCAGCGCTGCGCCGCCCCAGCCAGCTCGATTACTTTGCGCTTCGAATAGCTGCGGTTGAGCCGCCGACCGTTAAGCCGGAATGCGATCACGCAGAGCGCATAGAGCCAGTGCTCGTGCGCCGCCGACCGCTGCAATCCGACGGTCCAGCAGATGGTTTTCCATCGCTCGCCGTAGGCGCGCAGCCAGACGATCTTGCCGTCGATCGGATCGAGCCCCACCGTCCAGCTGAGCGTCTCCTCCATCCGGCTGATCGCGGCGGGTGACGGGATGACGCGCATCGGCTTCGGCTCCTGTCCGACCTTGTCCGCGAAGCTATGGATGACCTCCGGCCAGACGCTGAAATATCCCTGCCGCCGGGGTTCGGGCAGGCGCTTGAGCACGAAGGCCGCTTCCGCGAGACGTTCCTCGACGAGGCTCGGTGTCCACTGGGTCATCGGCGCGCCTCCTTCGCCTGATCGCGGTCGCCATAGAGTTTCTCGCCGAGTTGCCGGACGAGCTCACGCTCGGGCCAGGTCAGCCGGTCGTCATCGAGAGAGACCGCGAGGACACGCTGCTCGCGCCAGCCATCGCGCTTGACTTGATCGGGGGTGCGGCGCTGGCCGCCATATCCGCGTGGCGTCCACCTCACAGCACACCTCCCCGGGTCTCCATCGCCCAGAGCAGGATCGCGATCGCGTCGGCCTCGTTGTCGTCAGCGGGCTGGAAGCCCCGCTGGCGAATGGCAGCGAGCACGGCATCCTTGCCGGCGTTGCCTTTGCCCGTGGCGAAGCGCTTGATCGTACCGACGGGCACGCCCTGGTAGGCGACGCCCTCACTCTCACACCAGGCGCTCAGGGTGGCGAGGAAGCCGCCGTAGAGATGTGCGGCATCAGTGCCGACATGTCGCCGGACCTCCTCGAAGTAGACCGAGGCCAGGCCGCCACAGTCGTTCGCCAACTGGTCAAGCCAGCGCTGGAAACGCAGGTACCGCATGCCGCCGCCATCGAAGCGGCCGGAGCGGAAGCTGGCGGTTCCGCTGTGCACGATCCCGCCCGCCAGGCTCGCCCAGCCCGTGGTGGTGCCGAGATCCAGGGCGAGAATGGCGCCGCCCGCGGATGTCGAGATGACCGGGGCCGGATGGGGCGCGCTCTTTGGGAGGGGTGACGGGCACTGGCTCATGGTGGTGGGTCCTTCTCGTCTGATGTCGGTGAGGGGATGGACGGCACGGTGCCTGCGCGCGCGAAGCCCCTGGGGGTGGGAGGGGGAGAACCCGCTCGGCGCGGTTCTCCCCCACCCCCGAAGGGGGTGGCTTTCACCCCCACAACTTCGAGAGCGCAACAACGCGTTGAATCTTTTGAAGAAATCGAAGTTGGGACGGCCCATGGCGTGGGTCGCGTTCCCAACTTGAATCTGCGAAAGGCCGCGCAGCCGAGCGCGCGGGAGCCAAGGTAGTTGGGACGAGCTTTCCCAACTTGAATGTGCGCGGGATGGCTGGGCGGAGCGCGGCGGCGCGAAAAGCAACGAAAGTAGTTGGGAAGCTGGCCGCCCAGCTCGCCGCAACTTGCCACAACTTGATCCTGCGTAAGTCCGCGTAGTCGGGATGAGCTGTCGCATCACGAGGTCTCCTCCGTCTGGTATACCCAGACCAGGGGGTTCTCGACCGGCAGCGCCGCGCCGCTCTGCGGGCATTTGTAGATGCTGGGAAGGACCGGGATCCGGACGGACACGACCTCGCCGGTGTCGGGGTCTGCCGTCTCTTCTCCGGTCGGGAAGGTCATCCCCTCGACGCAGAGATAGCCGAATTTCGAGCGCGAGGTTGGCAGGCCGAACGGCGCGCCATCGCGAACGAACTTGATGAAACCCTTTGTGGCCAGCACGCTGATCCGTTCGCGGATCGTGTCCTTGCCGCCGAGCCCGGCCCGGTTCTCGAAGCTCTCGGCGAATTGCAGCGCGGTGTAGAGCCGGCCGGCCTCGGCCTCATCGAAGAGCAGTTGAAGGATCACGTCGTGTTTGCGCGCGCGCTCGGCGTCGAGCTTCTCGCCGAACTCGCGACGCACGAGCCTTGTCTCCGAGCGGTCGATCGCGATCCAGCGTCCGTCCGCCTTGTCGACGATCATCGGCTCGATGCCGGGGCCGTTGCGGAGCTCGAAATGCAGCATCCGCTCCGGTTGATCCTCGTCGGGCCGGTGCATGATCACCCCGGAGGTGTAGAAGCTGCGAAGGCTGCCCGCGCCCGAGAGCGCCATGAACGGGTCCTCGACGAGCTGCTTCTTGGTGATCTTGCGGGTGTGATGGCAGAGGATCAGGCCGGCATCCGGGGCTACGGCGTCCCGCAGCGCTTCGACCCGCTCCTGCAGGAAGAAGAGCATCGCGGTGTTGTCGTTCTCCCCGCCGCCGTCCGGACCCCCATCGAAGAGATTGCGGATCGGGTCGATGCAGAGGATATCGGGCGCGCCATGGCCGTAGTGGGCGCGAACCGCGGCGATGGTCAGGCCCACGCCGCCGGCGTCGAGCAACATGCGGACCTTCGGCGTGGCGACGAGATTGTCGCGCGCCGCGGCCAGGAGCGCCGGCTCGATCCGGATGGCCTGGAGGCGCTCCCGCAGATAGTGGTACTGGATCTCCGCCTGCAGATAGAAGATCCGCAGCGGCCGGCTCGGCGCAAAGCCGAGGAAGGGCACGCCCGCCGCCATGTGGACGAGCAGACTGATCAGGAAGTCGCTCTTGCCGACCTTGGGGGCTCCGCCGAGCACCAGCATCCCGCCGGGCGTCAGCAATCGCGGCGCGATGATGTCGTCGGGCATCGGGCTCACGTCGTCGAGCAGTGCGCCGAGCGTGAAAACCGGAAGCGCGGACATCGGCGGCACGGCGATTCGTTCGAGGGCCGGCCCATGGCGCTCTTCATGCAGCCGCCAGAGGCGCTGTGCTTCCGAGGCGAGACGTTCGAGCGGCCAGCTGGGACGGAGCTGGGCGGCGTTGTACTGGCAGATTGCCTCCCAAGCGTCGTCGCGGCTCATGCGGCCCTCGTGCGCCATGCGGACGTAGTGGCCGATGGCGGCGCTCGCCCCCTGGAAGCGGGTCCAATCGTCCGATCCGCCTTCGCGGACCGGCGTCGTCAGGACATCGGTGATCGACGGCTTGTCGGTCGAGGGGCCTGGCTCGGATCCGACTCCGGCAAGCGGCGGCATGTCGGCGACTGCTTCCGCGAAGTCGCGCAGATGGACCTCGATCCGCGGGCTGTTGCGGCGGATGTTGACCAGGCGCTTGAACCCGCCCTTGTGATAGACCGAACCAGCCAGGCGGATCGGCTGGTGGGCCGATCGGAAATGCGTATCGCCGCCGACCTTGACCGCAATATCGCCGCGCAGCCGACAGAGAAGCGCGATGTCCTCGCCCTCGGCCGGTTCGCTCAAGCGCCACCAGACATGCAGCTTGTCGAGACCGTCCGGCGTCCGGCCGCCACTTTCGACGAGCAGTGTCGGGTCGCCGAGATGACGGACGAGGTGGTCGAGCTTGGCCGCAATGTCTCCGGCGTCGAGGTCGACCAGGACCGTCTGCATCTGCTGGACATCGGCGGCCTTGGCCTTGCCGGTCTCGGCGACCGTTCCCGGCACCACATAGAAGGCCGCCCCTTCGCGTGCTGCCCAGCCAGCGAAGGCGACGGATTTTTCCAGAAGGCTGTCGTCGATCTCGATCCAGGCGTTGTGGGGGCGGCCGTTGATGCCCTGGCCCTTGTCCACGAACCCGCGCAGGGGCACCCAGCCCTCGCAGTAACCGAAGACGACGTCGAGAAAGACGGCGATCTGCTCTGGATCCGGCTCGATGTCGAACGGATCGGCCTGCGGCGCGGCGTCGTTGAAGTCGCGCCAGGCATCGAGGGAGATGACCTTGTTCCCGCTCATGCCGGCAGCCCCCAGCAGCGTTCCGCCCACGGGCACATTCGGCACTCGTGGAAATCACGGGTCGTGGCGATGCGCGGCAGCAGATCCCCTGCATCCGTCGCCTCAAGGATCCGCACGGCGCGATCGCTCATGCGTTGGGCGAGCCCCGCGTCGAACGGCACCAGTTCGTGGTGCAGTTCGGCGGTGTCCTTGTTGATGGCGGTGAAGTGCGCGGGATTGTCGGAGATGCCGGGGACCTGCGCCTCCATGTAGGCCTGGTAGAGGGCGATCTGGGACGCGTAGACGGGCTTCGCGACAACCACGCCCTTGGCCACGGTCTCGCGCCAGTTCCTGGCGTTCATCGTCTTGCATTCCCAGAGCGCGGGAACGCCGATGCCCAGCAGCTGGGGTGCGGCGGCGATGATCCCATCGACATGACCGCGAATGCGGCCACCAGCGACCGAGAAGCCGAATTGCTCGCCGTCCGGACGGTTGCCCTTGCGGGTATAGAGATCGAACCCGGCACCGCGCAGCCAGCGGATGGCAAGATCTTCGAGCGCGTGTCCGATCTCGAAGATCCGCAGCGTCTGCCCGGAGAACTCCTGGCCCTCATCCTTCGGCGCGCCCGCGAACTCGAATTGCAGAGCGCGCTCACAGCCGTGTCCAAGGCGGGAGCCGCCGAGGTAGGTCCTCGGCGCAACCGCCGCGCGTTTAGCGGTTATCGCCTCGTCGATCACCGCATTGATGCGTTCGGCGCAGGTGGGGCGGTGGTTATAGTCGAGCATCAGAACGGCACCTCCGCGTCGGCGTCGGCTGCCATGGCGTGCATGGCGTCCTGGAAGCCGCCGACGGCGACCTCGATGAGCGTGAGCACCTGCGCCTCCGTGAGGTCGGAGAAGCGCGCCTGCCAGCCGATTTCCTCCATGATCTCGGCGACCGGCTTCATGGCGGCGCGGATCGCCGCCTTCTCCTGTTCGGTGAGATCAACCATGGCCCAGCGCTCCTGCGCCAAGCGCGTCCAGAAGCCTTGGCAGGCCATCGAGCAGAACCAGACCGAGGGGCGCGGTTGCTTCGACCGCACCGGGTCGAACCAGCCAAAGCCACGGGTGGGTCGCCGGCAGACAGCACAGAGCGTTCCACGCGGATGCCAGAGCCGCCGCCGGTCCTCGGCCGTGGTGGGGGAAACAGATGCCATGGCTCATGCCGCCCTCCCGATGGCTGCTTCGGGCGCGGCATCGGCCGCCCCAAAGACGAGGGAGCGGATGGCGTCGCGGTTGAAGCGGAAGGCCAGCAGCGCCGATGCCTGGTAGCGGGTGAGCCCGAAGTCCTGCCGGTACTCCGGCGGCAGGAAGGCGAGCTGCCGGTCGGTGGGCGGCTGGTTCAACCAGCGGCGCGTCTTGTGCGCGCTCTCGTCGCTCTCATGCTCGTTGAGCCAGTCGTCCGCCGCCGCCAGACAGACAGTGCGCTCGCCCATCGCCAGCAGATGAGGCCGCTGCTTCTGCAGACCGCCGATGCCGTACCACCGGCCGTTCAGGAAGAAGACACCGCCCCAGGCATTGAAGCCGTTGGCGATGAGCGCGGCATCGTCGCCGAAGAGATCGCACCAACGGAAACTCGACCGCTTCAGCAGGTCGATCTCGGACATCACGAAGTCGCCGAGCGGCGCTGCTTCGCCGCCTTCGGGACGCTCCCAGACATGACCGCACAGCGGGCATTCGGTGGTGGCGAGCGGCACGATGGCGCCGCAGTCCGGGCAATCCTTGGTCGGCGCTTCGCCGGAGGGCTCGCGACCGTCCAGGTCGACGTCCTGCTCCAGCGATCCGTGCAGCAGGGTCGACGTGCCGAAGTCGAGCACGATGCAGTCGGTCTTGACGACGCCTGGATGTTCCTCGGGCGAGACCGTGCGCAGGCCGCGGCCGACCATCTGGATCATGGTCGACTTGTAGGAGCTCGGCCGCAGCAGCACGACGCAGCCCGTCGGCGGATGATCCCAGCCCTCGGTCAGGACGGCGACATTGACGACGACCCGCAGCTCTCCGGCGGCGTAGGCGTCGAGGGTCGTCTTGCGGTCGGTATCGGCCATGTCGCCGTGGATCAGCCCGGCGGCGACACCGGCCGCGTTGAAAGCGGCGGTCACGTTGCGCGCATGGTCCACGGTCGAGCAGAACACCACCGTCTGGCGCTCGCCTGCCTTTTCCCGCCAGTGGCGGATGACGGCGTCCGTGACCGGCGACCGGTTCATGATCGCGTCGACCTCGGCCATGTCGAAATCGTCGGCCGTGCGGCGCACCATGGTGAGCTGGTCCTGGACGCCGACATCGATGACGAAGGTGCGCGGCGGCACGAGATGGCCGGAGGCGATCAGTTCGCCGATCCGGATCTGATCGGCGACGTTCGAGAACACCGGGCGCAGACCGCGCTTGTCGCCCCGGTTGGGCGTCGCGGTGACGCCGTAGATCCGGCACATGGCATTGCGCTGGAGCGCGGTGTCGATGATGCGCCGATAGCTGTCGGCTGCCGCGTGATGCGCCTCGTCGATCACCAGGAGGTCGAGCGCGGGCAGCTGGTCGAGATTGCCCGCGCGCGCCAGCGTCGGCACCATCGCGAAGGTGACCTGTCCAGCCCACGACTTTTCCTTCGCATCGACGACCGAGGTCGTGATCTTCGGGTTCA
>Ga0208112_100298_pt1 | contig 57636 bp, 61 predicted proteins | sample HotLakConsoUCCLE_FD_184736 | JGI IMG/M metagenome (GOLD analysis project Ga0208112, IMG submission 184736) | Hypersaline microbial mat communities from Hot Lake, Washington, USA - Hot Lake Consortium UCC-LE (SPAdes) (version 2) ...
ACTGGGGCAGGGGGGTCTGATCCTCGGTCGATACTCGCGCATAACCTATCAACGGCATCAAAACCTGCCTTTTGCAGTTTAGGATACGGCTAATAAACGACCGTTTGTAAACGGATGCAAGGGCGCTTTCTGTGGCCCTGCTCAACGGAAAGCCCTTGGCTTCTATACAGTGAGCGCGATCAGAGAGCCCTCGCCGACCATCGCCTGCGCGTGCTATATAAGGAGTGTGAGCGCACTTCGACAAAACCCTTGGGTAAAGTGCAAAAGTCAGATATTTTGCACATATGAAGCCACAAGACCCTTTCTTTCATGGTGAATCTGATGCTCTCTTTCTCGACGCTGAGGAGGTGGAACAGCCGTCTGAGGACGATCTTTGGTTCCTGCCCGGTCCCATGGAAGAGGAGCCGGATTATTTGCCCCCCGGACCACGGGCCGAACCGCGCGAAGCCGAGGTTCTCGACGATTGGCGGAAAGCAGAGGCGGGCCATGCCGCGCGTCTTGCCCGTGTGGCCGGTCGCCTCGGCGCACTGGATGAGCGGCTGAAGCGCGGCCCGGAAGGATGGCGGCACAGGCTTGCCCTGATCGAGGCTGCCGACCTCAGCTGGTTCGCGGGCGACCGCATCGGCCCGGATCGGCTGGCGCTCTGGATCTCCATGCGCCTGTCGGGGGTGCAGGACGACACCGCCGCGCTAGCGCGTGTCGGTTGGGCGGTGCGGCGGCTGACAGGTGGTCCGGGACCGGAGGTGGACCTTTCCGCCTTCCTTGACCGCCGCGACCCCGAGAACCTCGCCGATGAGGCAGAACCGTTTGCATATCGCGCAGGCGGTTGGCTGGACCTGACGGCGCAAGCCTCCGAGTTGCACCCGATCACCTGTGCTTGCATGGGCTTTCACCTCTGGAGCCTCGCGGGACTCGGGCAGCACGGCGACCGGATGGAGGCGGCGGTTACGGTCGCGCGGATCGCGGCAAGTGAGGGCAAGGGCGCAGTCTTCGCACCTCTAGCCATGGGCGGGGCAGGGGGGCTGCGCGCCGGTGGTCCACCCGCTGAACGTCTAGCCCGCTGGCTCGACGGAATGGAGACGGCGTGTCTGACCGCGATGCGGTACCTCGACGATATCGAGGCGTGGTCGGCGCGAGCGGAAGCCGAGATGACCCTGCTCTCGGGAAAGACCCCGCGCGCCTTGCGCGCCGTGCTGACCGAATGGCCCCTAGTATCCGCTCCGATGGCCGAGGCCTTGACTGGAGCCAGCCGCACTGCCGTTCAGCGCAACCTCGCTTGGATGGAAGCGCGGGGTTTGATCCGCGAGACGACCGGGCAAGGACGCTATCGGATGTGGCGGACCACGAACTGAAGGCTGCGGCAGACTTCGCCGATCTTGTTGGCAGTGGAGGTGAACTCCATATCCCGCGCGCCAGTAGGCGTGCAGAAAACGACATACACTTAATGCATTTGTTGCACTTATTTCATATATGGTGGTAGACAGCAGAAAACGCAGAGGAGACCACCATGAACATGTTGGCACACCGGCATCTTCCACCGACTCCGCAGGACGCGGCAATCGCGCGCGTCTCCGGACAGGCCCTGTCGCGCTTTGCGGCGACCCGAAGACCCTTGAAGCTTCGCGTTACTGACGCAGAGCAGATGGAACCGATTGAACTTCCCGCAGGCGCTGTTGCGCTGCTCATGGAAATCCTCGAGGCGATGGCAGCGGGGCGCGGGGTCACCATCATCCCCGAGAACGCCGAACTCTCGACCGTGCAGGCGGCAGAGGTATTGAATGTATCGCGGCCGTTCCTGATCAAACTGCTCGAGGATGGCAGTATCCCGCATCGGAAGGTCGGCAAGCATCGCCGCGTCCGCATGGAAGACGTCATGTCGTACAAGGTAGCCATCGACAACGAGCGCGAAGCCGTCCTTGATCAACTTGCCGCCGACGCACAGGACCAGGACATGGGCTATGGCTCGAAATGAGCCAGTACACGGTCCTTTTCGACGCGAATGTCCTCTACCCTGCGCCCATGCGGGACGCGCTGATGCAATTGGCTGTCACGGATCTTTTCAAGGCGAAGTGGACGGCTGACATCCATCGGGAATGGATCAACGCCCTTCTGCGCAATGAACCTCATCGGGAGCGGGCGGCGCTGGAGCGAACCCGCGACTTGATGGACATGGCCACACGCGACTGCCTGGTCACCGGCTATGAGGCCTTGGTGCCGGCCCTCATATTGCCGGATCCCGACGACCGGCACGTTCTGGCGGCCGCTATCGTCGGGCGCTGTGACGCCATCGTCACTCAGAACCTGAAGGACTTCCCACCAGAGGCACTTGCACCATTCGGCATCGAAACTCAGCACCCCGACGACTTTTTCCGGAACCAGCTTTCTCTCGCGCCCGGTTTGGTCTGCTCCGCGCTACGCAAAGTTCGCGCCCGCCTCAAAAACCCGCCCAAGAGTGTTGACGAATATCTGTCGATCCTGACGCAACAAGGGCTGGTCGCAACGGTTGCTGACCTGGAGCAGTTTGCCGATCTGCTCTGATTGGCGTCATCGCGGGTCTTGGCGTGCTCAACTCGTTTTGGCATTGCAGGTGCCAACCTCTCCATTGTCACCGCGCAATCTCCCCAGCCAATACAGCTCGACCATGCACAGCCAGCATGGCCGTGAACCGCTGGCATCCAAACTGGCGGATGACCTCGAGAACCCGCGCCTCATAAGCGGCCATACCGATCTTGCTGCACAGGTCCGAAGCATGAAACTGGCGGTTTGAACTCGGTGCAGCCTTGATCTGATCGTGCAGTTCGCGCTCTTTTGGATCAGGCGTGCGCTGTGGCGTTGGCGCTTCTTTCGGCTGAGCTGCCGTGCCCGGCGCGGTGCGCCACCTGCGCATGAATCCGAGCAAGAAACCCGCCGGAACCTTCTCGTTGCCGCGCGCGCGGTTGAACGCAAGGAAGCGATCCCAGATCACTTGCGTGTCGACATTCCAGCATGGAAGCACGGTCTTCGCAGCCTTGATCAAGTCGGCCCAGCAAGTCTGGAACACGTTCGAAACTGCATTAATGTTGATATGTCCGGAGAATACAGTTTTGTTATAATCTTTTCTAGATAGTGATGTGTCGTCTCTACCTGACGCGACATCTTCGATCTCGTCTGCTTCATCAAAGGCTGTGAAGCGAAAGAGCCAGGGTGCATACTTGCCATTTGGCTTTTGGCGGGTGAGTTGCAGTTGGGAAGCTTCGAGTTCAGTCAAGAGCACGGTCAGATACTGGCGCGAAACGCCCATTTTTTCTGCGAGCGCAGATAGGGTGAACGCGGCCGTCCCGCGTGACAGGCCGTTGTAGCCTTCCTTCCAGGCGATGCCATCGAGGATGATCGTTGCCAACTTATGGGCGGATACAGAAAGCTCTGTCTGTGTGATCCGTCGCAAGATCAGGCCGGTTGTGGGTTCCATGGTCGGTGTATCCTGAGAGAGCCGAGGCCATGCCGTGAGGTAACAACATTTTTGCCAGCAAAACAACTTTGCTGGTTGCAGAGGTTCGGACAGTGCGCTAGGAAAACCTTGTTCACGGGTTTTTTCTAGCGCGGCGTCAGGTTTCACGGTCTGGCGTCGTTTCCCTTTTTCGGGTCGGTGCACAATCTGTGGTGCAGGGTTTATCGGATGCGGGCCGGCGCTACGCCGCCCCGCGCAGGGTCAGTAGCGGACCTCTTCGAAGCCGTAGTTTCCCTCGTGGTCTCGCCAGTCCACGAAGACGGAGCGGTAGCTGATCGATCTGCAGTGAACGGGCTCGGGAAGTTGCGATGCTGGAGGGACATCGGCTACGCTCGACCGTGTCCAACGATAGTCGCCTTGCACTCCATATGAACCGAGGCGGGTGCTGTCGTAACGGTTGCAATCCCCATCCCGGTTTTCGCGCTGGCTGAACTGGATGTGATAGACGCGAATGCTGCGAACGAAGTCGAAGGCATCGCCTGAGATGTCGATGTCAGCATGCTCTTCTGCCTGCACCGGCAAAAAGAGCGGCGGGTCTTGCGGCACGCTGATCTGAGGCTCAGTTCGGAAAGCGATGTCGTAGAGCCGTTCCATCGGCGAAAACGGGGCAGGGGCGCCGAACGACACTCCCATCGGGCATCGCCAGATCTGTAGGGGCGGCTCGATCGGCCACGGTGTAATCCGCCGAATGAAGACGGCCCGCGCATGGGCGCAAGGCGCCGATGCGGGCCAGCCTCCGGCCAGGCAGAGCAAGATGGCGCAGTCAACCTGGTAGGCTTGCGCCTGCTCGACTGAGCCGACGAGGCTCGATACGGTGATAGCAGCGGCGGCTGCCGCGCTTCGGACCCTGTGCTTCATGACGCCGACTCCCACTATAATGGTGCTGCGATACAAAACAACACGAACGATAGCAAGGCGATTTCATCGTTACGTTATGGGGCCGGCAGATTTGACCTGTTCCGAAGCAAAGCGACGAGGTTCCAGACGTGTTCGGTTCAGACCGGACATTAGTGGGTGGCGTTGTTAAGGTCGGATCAGACTAAATCGACCGAACTCTAGCCAAATCAGCTTGAAGCTGTCACACTCAAGAATATTTCGCTTGACAGGAACAAATTAAGAACACTACGGGGCGCAATGTTTGAACACGTAAAAGCGAAACTATGAGGGCGGTAAGTTATGTGGCCTGCATCATCGGGGGTGCGGTTCTCTGCTACCTCCTTTTGTCGCTTGGTGTCGTTGACGTAGTCGACGGAGTGCCGGGCACGATGCAAGAACCCGCAATCGCACTGCCCACATATCTCGGATTTATATCTGCGATGATGACAGCGGTAACGGCCGTGTTGGCTGCGGTCGCTATCGGAATTGGCGTTGTTGCCTTCTTCACTTTTGGCGGGATCAAGAACGAAGCTCAAAAGGTCGCCAGTGAGAGGGTGAACGAGCTAGTCAACGAGAAACTGTCGGACGAAGCGATTAAGGCACGCATTGACGAAATCGCATTTGGACAAGGACCGCGTGGTGAACTGGATGAAGACTTTGATCCAGACGACACGGGCAACCGCTAGGGAGGGAGAAACCATGACTTCACGTGAGTACAAGCGAATTGAAGGGCCGGCCAAGGAAATCCTTGACCGGTATCTTACCGAATATCCGGTAAAGCTGGGGCAACTTGCAAAAGACCTGGGCGTTTCCATCAAGGTGTCCAGCATGGGCACTGGCATTTCTGGTCAGATCATGAAGGAGGACGATCACTACACCATTCGTGTGAACCGGCATGAGGCGCGTGAGCGCCAAAGGTTCACTATCGCGCATGAGCTTTCCCATTTCTTCCTGCACAAGGCTGTCATTGACAGCTCGCCGGAAGGGATCAAGGACAACGTCCTATATCGCTCTGGGGAGCCTGAGCGTATTGAGTATGAAGCCAATCGTCTGGCAGCTGACATTGTTATGCCCATGCCGCTTGTCGAACAAGTACTGCGCGACGAGTTCAACGGCGTAGTCACAGAGGCTACGATAGAAAGCCTTGCAGCGCGGTTCCAAGTATCCAAGGCTGCAATGGAAATCCGTTTGTCGACTTTCGCAGAAGCATAAGTGAGTGAACCATGGTCCTAGAGAACAAGAGCTACGTTCCAACTTTGGCTATCCGCGCCAGCGAAATGAACGGGCTTGAGTTCTTGCCAGGGGCTACGAAAGACAGGATGTCGCCCTGTATCCTGCTCGCCCCTTGGGCCAACTCCCTCACCTTGGAACGGGCGATTGACCGTGTTGAGCGGGCATTCCCTAATCGCAACTATTTCCTAGATATTGACCGCGACTACCAGTTCACGAACCTTGAAAGCGGGCCGCAGCAGGAACTGGCGCGGTTGATGGAGCCGGACAACGCCTACGCGAACTGGGTCGAATTCGTGGGGCGGCATGAACGCATATGGCCCTGTATTCAGTCCAGAGGACAGGGTGAAGCAGACCTCAGACGACAAATCGAGGCTATCCAGGAGCTGGGCCGTCCGTATTGCATGAGAATCGTGCGGGATCGGTTTCCGAGCAACATTCAAGAAATCGTTGCGGCCTTCGCCGCTGGCGGCGCTGCCGACTTCGCGATCATCTTAGAAGGAGGCTGGACTCGGGACCCATTGACTCTTTCGGTGTGGTTCGAGGGCGTTATTGCCGAAAGCCTGCAAGAGATTGATGCGGCTGTACCTGTGGTACTTTCGTGTACTTCCATTCCGAAGATGTTCTCTGCATTTAGCGGCATCACGTCGGTTCCATTCAGCAACCGCCAGCTAATCGACCAAATCTCGCGCAGGTCCAACCGTGCGCGTATAATCTATGGTGACTGGGGGAGCACCCGCCCGCGCGAAGAGGGTGGTTTTGCAAGCCGCCCATTGGACCGCATCGATTACCCAACGGACGGCGCTTGGTACATCGTCCGGAACAAGGATGAAGAGTGGGACTTTGAAGCGGCCGCTCAAGAACTGATCGAGAATAGTGACGTCTGGGTCGGTGACCTTAATGTCTGGGGTGAAGAGATGATCTACCAGACCACCATCAACGAAGAAATTGGCATCGATACGCCACAGAAAAACGTGGCAGCGCGGGTGAACATCCACCTTCATCGACAGGCATTCCATGGGACCGGTAACATTGGCGGAATGAACCTTGATGAAGATTGGGAAGACTAGGAATTCCGCTCCACTGGAAGTTTCCCGGCTCTCCTTATGAGGTCATGGTTTCAAGAGACCCCGTTCATCTTAATCCGTAAAGCTTCCGACCAGACTTTCAGCGCCTGAATATCGGCCATGATCTCTACCGGCTCTGGCGGCTCCGGATCATGCCCGCGGGAGGGATCGTGCGCGTCAACGAAGTCACAGCATTTCTTGAACCCGATTTGGAAGCCATGCACATCGGCATCTTCCAGAGCTGTCACGCGTTTCAGGTTCTTGGTGTCGATATAGTCACGGTGACGCATCACGACATTGGCAAACACGATGTCCTCCAGCGCACGTTCCCAAGTCGCCCGCAGGCGACTGTAAAGCGATGACACTTCCGTTTTGTAGCCTTCGTCATCATGCGCCTCGAACAAGCGCTTGGCGGCGCGCGCCTCCTTTTCGAGCTTGTCGATCCGGTCGCGAATGCTCGATGCTGTCCATGGCAAGTCCTTGTTGACGATGCCGACGACATCCTGTCCCCGCGTGAGATGTGCAAGCGCTATCGGCGTATTTCGCTTCGAGGCCAATTGTGCCAGATCGTTGACGAAAATCATGTCATGCGTGAACACGATGACCTGCCGCTCACCGGCTTCCTTGGCCAGGCGCTTGGCGACTTTAGAGCGCCAGCGATGATCCAGTGACGAAACCGGATCGTCGAACACCAGCGCCGACGTATGTGACGCGTTGGCTAGTTCGGTAAGGTACGAGGCCAGCGCGACACAGGTCTGCTCGCCCTCGCTCAGCACATCATGCACCTTGGCTTTTGGGTTCGCGTAGAGCTTCACCTCGTATTGGGGGGAACCAAACTTGCCCCCCGAACGCACGACCTCGACCCGCACGCGATTACCGGCCAGCGCGACAATCTCTTGTTGAAACCGGTCGCGCATGCGCGGCGTGATCAGGGTATCGGCAATCTCGTTTCCGAGCCGCGTGATCGCCGTGGTGGCGGTATCGCGCAAGCAGTTTTCAGTGCGCTTTAGCTCTGCGAGCCGCGCGATCTCTGTTTTCACGATATCCAGCAGCTCGCGACTTTGTTTCCGATCCTGCAAATCGGCCTGTTCGTTGAGCACGGCTTCCCGCGCTTCGCCGCCGGATGCGTCATCGAGAGAAACCGCATAGGCGCGTGTCTGCGCGGCTTCGGTGTTTACGGCCTCCGCGCCAGATTCAGGCAAAGCCAGTGGGTTCGGAACATCTTCGCCGGAGAGCTGCACAAGCGTCTGGACCTGCACACGCCGCGCAAGCGCGATAAATCTCAGAACTTTTCTTGCGAGCGTGAAGTTACCGGCCTTCAAGTGCCGATAGGCCGCAGAGACCTTGTTGATGTGGACGGCGACACCGCGGAATTTTTTCTCCGCTTCCTTGAAGGTGCGCTCGGCCTCGGCCGCTTTGGTTTCCGTGTCCTTCTTGATGAAGTCCTCAAAGCCAAGCATCCGCGCGGCGGTGGGCTCGTCGATCTCCTGATGGCACAGAACGCAGATATCTCCTGGCGATGGTGGAAACACCGCCCCAGCTTCCTTCGCCACTTGCGAATATGATCTGGCGGATTCCCAGAGAGTCCGCCACACTGTTTCACCAACGCCCTCAAGCGCTAATCCGGAAAACGCATCATGCGCGGCCGTGTTCGCGGCCGTGCGCATATCATCAGCTCTCTTCTTCGTAGTATAAAGTGCCTGAATGGCCTCGTCATTCAGCGCCTGCTCAATTCGCTTCAAATAGGATGCCAGTTGATCAAGCTGGGTCGCGTAGTCACGCTGCGCTTTTGCCGCGACGGCGGGGTCTTGGGCGAGATCAGCTTGCAGCTTGGTCAGGCGCGCTTCGTCCGCATCCGAAAAGGGTGTCTTGGGCGTTATGGCCGCGATATCAGTATCATGCTGAAGCGAAGACAGGGCTTTGCCGAGCGCCGAGCGGCTAGACCAGGTCGGGTTGGCAAAAACGGAGTTGCGCTTTTGCTCCAATGTTTCTTTCTCGCTTGTCAGGCGCGTTTTGATTTCCTGACAGACACCGGCGAGGTCATCCGGAATATCAAGACCGAAGGGACGAAACCAAACCTCGTTTTTCTTCTGAACGTGTACCGAAGCCGCGTCACGGTCAAAGACCGTGATCGCGGAAAGCGTCTCGGCGGACCCGCCGTCATCTTCCCACGCGACGGTTTCTGATGCGCCGCCGGTACGGGTAATTTTCAGATCGGCCTTTGCTGTTCGCGTCGGGGAAGAGCTGTAAACATCGGGCATGATTTCGCCGGCATGCCGTGAGCGGCAAGCCTTCTTGAGAATCCGCGTATAGCCGGATTTTCCGGTACCGTTCTGCCCGTAAACTATGGTCAGACCCGACTCCTCAAAATTCAGGGTCTGGCCGGTGGCGAGCTGGTTTACACCGGAAACATTTGTGATGCTGGACAATGAAATCGACTCGCCAGCGCCAGGATCAACCGGCAGATGGTCCTTCGAAAGTGGCTCCGCCACCAGCGTCACCGTAGCATCGCCATGCTCTAGCTTGCAGAGCGCCAGTAACTCCTCGAAAGCCTCTTCATCCGGATAACCGTTCAGAACAATGCGGCGCAGCGCATCGCGTTGCCATAATGGACGGTTCTCCGACCAAACTAATAGACGTTTGGGGACAGTGTCATCGCCTTTGCCTATGATCGCGCTGTCCGACATCACCACATTAATCTTTCTAGCAAAATGCAATCTTCAACATCAAAGGGCTCCAAAGCTGGGTCAATAGCGAAAGCTCATCTCTTTTTTAGCAGTTAGAATTGCCAAAGAAGCTTAAGGCCATTGTATGTCGATATATCCACGATGCGAATGCCAGCTTGCGCTGGTAGGCGCTTGATAGCTTTCAAGTCCGGCGAATGTAGGCAATCCGCCCTTCGCAACACTGTTCCACCTACGGCTTCAGCGCAACCCCAGCCTTTCTGCCAATCCTTCAAATCCTGGCGCATCGGCATACAGTTTCTCGAACTCGCGCCGTGCCTGCGCCTTGCGTCCTACCTCTTCATAAAGCAACGCGCGATCATACCGGATCTGCTGAAGCAGGCGCTTTGGGCGGCCCTTGCGGCGGCGGCCCGCGCGGGTCAGCACCTCGATGGCAGCATCGGGCAACCCTTTGGCAGCAAGCGCGCGGGCCCGGTAAAGCAGAATGCCTGTGTCAATTGGCGTGTCGTTCTGCGTGCCCGCGCTCAGGGCGACGACACGCCGCGTAAGGTCGCATTCGCCGGACATGTCAGATGCAACCTGCACGAACGACAGAAGCACTACCGGATCATCGGGCGCGATCTCGAGCAGCTGGTCGAGGTGCATCATGGCATCCGAGCTATCCTCGCTTGCTTCGCAAATTTCTACTAGGGCGAGGCGCGTGCCACGCTCTGTGGGCGAAACATGGGCGAAGACATCCTTGGCGATTGGCAGATCGATTAGAGGAGCGAGGTCGTATTTCGAAAAATGCACGCCTAGCTCATCGCCTGCTGCCAGTGCCGTTTCGAGATGCAGCCTTGCTTGGGCGAACGCCCCACGCTTGAGCCGGATCATTCCGGCCATCCATGTTGCATCAGCGAGGCTATCGGCCGTTTCTAATTGCGAAAGCGCCTCGTCCTCTTCGCTTTCATGCAGCGCGCGCAGCCCGTCCACGAACGCCTTTTCCTCGGGGGGTGTCACAAGACGGCGGAAGAACCCGAGAGTCAGCTTGTCGCGCGCCGCAGTGTGTGGTCTGGCCGCGCCCTTGCTGTCATGGACCGTGTAGAAGAGCCCAGTTCCCGGCAACCCGAGTGTCGTGCGATTACCTCGGGGGCTGACGGTGTACTTCGCGCCGCGAGGACCAAAGGATAACGACGCAGTCGATTTTGAGAGGTTGAGCGTCACCCCAGGCGCGAGGCGGACACGTTGCCAGAAGCGCAGCGACACGAGGCAAATCCTTTTCATCAGAGCGGAGTGTTCAGAACCGAATTCAAACGCATGGTCGTTGCCTTTACAACCGTCGATCAGGTGCCCAGGCAATTCGCGCCAACGTTCAATTAGCTAGTTCCGATCCCGTCATTAAAATCGTGCCGGATCGATCTCGATGGAGATTGGGCAGTGATCAGAGGGATAGCTCGGGATTGGCCCGCCGAATGTCGTCTCAGAAAATGAGTTACGCACCATTGCTGGCGCGGCCGCATCATTCAGGATGAGAAAATCTATAAACTTGCTGTATTGGGGCAAGCAGTTGGGCCGAATACCGGAACCTGCGATATGTAGGTCCAGATACTCGTTCAACACGGCCCAGAAGACATCATTGTGAACCTCGAGGCGACGGTTCAAGTCACCGCCAATGAGGACCGGTCCTGGTTGCGCATCGAACCAGGCTCGCAAAACCGGGAGCTGTGCAAACAGATCACCACAGGCTTGTTGACCTGTGCCCTCGAAACAGCCAGACCGAAGATGAGTATTCAGAATAGTGAGTGGCCTGTCAGCTGAAAGCGCAACCAGAACGCCATGGCGCAGGTTTCCGCGCCCTGACACGTCGAGACCCGCGAGGTCTGGCAGGCGCTCGTGCATGATGCCGCGTCGCACTACGATCGCGGTGGCCTGCATCGCCAGACGCTGCCCAGGCGTATTTCTGCAGTCGGGGTAGCTACGGGATGGCCGACGGTCCTCGACATGGAACACCCATACGCTACGATCGAAGATCCGGGCCAGTGCATCCTCTCCTTCGATCTCCTGCAGGAGCCAAATATCAGCATTGACTTGCGCGATGACGTCGCGGACCCGCTGGAAATCCGCCTCGCTGCGAGGCCGGCAACCTCGACCGGTTTCGGCAACGAGATGTTCGATGTTCCAGCTCGCGATACGAAGAGTTTCGGTATTGGCTGAATGCACCCAGAGGATCGCGAAAACTGCAATAATGATGCGCATGAACGCTCCTCGATTTATTCTTTGGACACAAGAAACACCGACGCCTGCCTGCGAGAGGGAACGTGGAAGAAAACCGATGCGGGTCAGGTGTCAGGTATATGTGTCGATGCGTAGATGTGCCAGATGCGCGAGGCCTATTCCTGGACGCGCTGAAACCGCCCATAGTCTTCGCTGACCTCGCGCGCCTCGATAAACGCTCTGGCGCGTTCCTCATCGAGGCAACGGAAGTAGTCCTGCACATCGGCGATATAGGCTTCGAAATCCCCCCGGATCAGGTCCGCGTAGGTTCGCATGTCCTCTTGAGACTGGGGAAGAAACGGTCGCTCAGGGGAAATGCAGGCAGCAGCCGGACCGGCCGCTCCAACGCCCAGGATCAGCAGCATCAAGGTTATATTGCGCGCACAGTTTATGTGCAGGGCAAAACTCCTTTGCCGCCTTTAAGATTGTCGATCTGTCGGGTATCACTCTTATCGAAGCAAGGCGATCTTCGTCAATCCGTTATTATTGTCTTGCTAACGTTTATGTTGTCTTGTATCGCCCACGGTGTTTCGAACCCGTGGGACCGGTACTGCACCTCAGGCAGGAAAGGACCCAAGGGAAGGCCATGATAGAAGAAGCACCGAATGTGGTTACAGAAGACGGATTGCGCGGCCTGCTGGCCGAACACTACCTCATCGAGGTGGTCTGCAAGGAAGGCGCTGAGAAGCGCCATAACAGTTGGTACGGCACATGGGTCATCCGTGCCGTTGCTGAAGACGGGCGTGACGACAAGATGCTCGTCACGAGCCGTAGCTATCTCAAGGTTCGCGAGTTCAAGACGATTGTCGGTCTTGTCAGCTTCCTTGCCGACATGGGCTGCACGACTGCCAGCATCCCGCTCGTTGAAGGCGCCCGCGAACGCCATGCAGCACCCGGGCGCTCGCCCGAGCCACGGACCGGACCGGTTCTGGTCAAGGACAACTGACCGCGCATTTGCGCTCATCGTTGCATTGGGTACAGGTGTTTGTTCCGCACCCCCGGCCCTTGCCGACGGTTTTATCTTCCAGGTCAGCCCTGATGGCCGACTGATCGACACAACTGATGCCACGAGCACCCTGCGCTCGTTCACCGGTGACGAAGACGCCCAGAATGGGCCCCTTCCAGATCGTCTCTTTCTCTTTGCAGCACCGCAGTCCCATGGGGATGATTCCCCCCTGAGCGATGTGACGGCTGCCGCAGCGATTGCCCCGCGCGCCGCCCGCGTCACCCCTGAAATCCTCCACGCCATCGAGACCACAGCGTTGCGCTACGGCAGCCACGACGCCCTGCGCCAGGCGGGCCTGTCGGTCACCGATTGGGCGCTGTTCTACCGCGCCAATATCGAGGTCGAGAGCGCGTATAATCCCGGCGCGCGTAGCCCGGTTGGAGCCATCGGGCTCGGTCAACTGATGCCCGACACCGCGCGCGATCTCGGCGTCGATCCCCATGACATCGCCCAGAACCTCGATGGCTCGGCGCGTTACCTTCTGATGATGCTCGAGCAGTTCGGCGATCCCGCGCTGGCGCTTGCGGCCTACAATGCCGGTCCCCATGCGGTCACCCGCCATGGCGGCATTCCCCCTTTTCGAGAAACCCAAGGCCATGTGGCCCGTGTGACAGCCGTGTTCCAGCGGCTGAGAGGAGACCTTTCGTGACGTCCAAATCTTCCTTTGTCGCGCTCGGCGCGATGGCCCTCATCATGCTGGCAGGCCCCGCGCTGGCCCAGAGCATCGACCTCTCGCCAGTTCAGACACTGCTGCAGGGCATCGTCGATGCGATCACCGGTCCCTTGGGCATCGTGATCGGCACGCTCGCGCTGATCGGTGTGTTCCTCTCGTGGCTCTTCGGCATCCTCGATTTCCGTCAGGCGCTCTGGGTCGTGGTCGCGATCGCGGGCATCGCCGCGGCGCCCACCATCGTCGCCGCCATCTGGACAACCTGAGCAAGACCCATGTCCGACCAGTCCCGCGTATTCATCGGCCTTCTCAGGCCACCCAAGCTGATGGGCTTGCCAATCATGTACGCCATGGTCTGGCTCTTCGGCTCCAGCTTGCTGTTCCTCTGGGTCCAGAGCTGGGTGGTGGCCGTCTTCGCGGGGCTGGCCTGGCCGGCACTTTGGAAAGCCGCGGACTGGGATCCGAACTTCCTCGACGTCCTGGTGATCACCTTGCAGGAAACCCCGCCCACGGCGAACCGCAAACTGCACGGAGGCGACAGCTATGCCCCGTGATGGAATTGCCGATGACGTGCCAGAAGTGACAGACGCCATCGATCCGCTGACGGCACTGCCGGCATGGGTCAAAGGCGAGAAGCGGCTCTCAATGATGCTGCCCTATGTGAGCCTCGTGACCGACCGGACGATCCGAACGCGCGGCAACGAGCTGATGCAATGCATCCGGCTGGAAGGGGTGAACAGCACCACGAGCGAGGATGCGCATCTCGACCGGATCGGCGGGCTCCTGGCAGGCATCGTCGCGCAGGTCGGAACCGAGTTCTCCTTCTACCTGCACAAGGTCTCGAAAGCGGTCGACGTGACCCTGCCGCCCATCCCGGGCGAGGGCTTCGCGGCCGCCGTCGACCAGCGCTGGCGCACGCATCTGGGTCAATCTGGCCTTCGCGACAAGACGCTGACCCTGACCGTGCTGAAGCGCCCAGAAGCGGGCAGCCGCTTGCCGTTCGGTCTGGGGACATCCCGCGCGCGGCATTCGGCGGATACGACCCGGCGCTTGCGCAAGCTCGACGAAGTCGTGGGGTTTTTGCTGTCGTCCTTCGATGAGCTGAAGCCTCGCCTGCTTGCCGCCAGCAACGGGGAGCTTCTGGGCTTCCTCGGCTCCCTCAACACAGGCGAGGAGCACCCGCTCTTCCCGCGGTCGCGCCTCGGCGTGATCGCCGAGGACGTGGCCAACACCCGCGTCACCTTTCGCGGCAGGACCATCGCGCTTTCCGACGGCGCCGTCGGCGACAAGCTCGGCGCGATCTTTGCGGTGAAGAACTACCCCGCCAAGACCGACAGCCTGATGCTCGACGAGTTGAACCTGCCTGTCGACATGGTCGTCACCCACTCCTTCGTCCCGATCAATGCCAACATCATGGCGGGCCGGATCAAGCGGCAGCTTCGCCTGATGCAGGCCGCCAATGACGGGGCCGTCAGCCTCGCGCAGGAGTTGGAACTCGCGCAAGACGATCTGGAATCGAAGCGTCTGATCTTCGGCGAGCACCACATGACGGTGGCAGTCTACGCGCGCAGCCAGGCCGCACTCGACGACATCGCGGCAGAGATCCGCAACATCTCCGCGACCTCCGGCATCAACCTGATCTCAGAGGCCTTCGGGGCGCGGGCGCATTACATGGCGCAGCATCCAGGCAATACCGGCGCGCGCAGCCGCAAGGCCGCGATCACGAACCACAACTTCGCCGACCTCGCTACTTTCCACCGCACGCCCCTCGGCAAGACCGGGCATGAAGTCCCTTGGGGCGTGCCGATCACGCTGTTCCCGACGCCCGAGCGCAGCGGGTTCCGCTTCAATTTCCACGAACAGGGCGCGCCGGATCGCGAGCCCACAGGCGGGCACACGCTGATCCTTGGCCGTCCTGGTTCGGGCAAATCCGTGTTGGCGGCTTTCCTGATGACCATGGCCCGTCGCGCAGGCGCGCGGATCTTCGTATTCGACTATCGCGCCGGTATGGAAATGGCCGTCCGTGCGCTTGGCGGCAGCTATTCGACGGTGCGGGCAGGGCGACCCACGGGTCTGAATCCTCTTCAAACCGAGATCGACGCCCGCGGTCAGGCGTGGTTGGCCGACTGGCTCGCAAGCCTCCTTGAGCGCCGCGACCGGCCACTGACCCCCGTGCAGACCAACCGCCTGCAGGAGGTCGTGCGCCAGAACGCCAGTGCGGGGAACGCAGGTTTGCGCAACTGGTCGGATTTCGCGTCCCTCCTTGTCTCGACCGATGACGAGGGCGATCTTTTCGAGCGGATGCAGGAATGGACGGCCGATGGCCGCTATGGCTGGATCTTCGGGGCCAATGCCGAGGACAGTTTCAGCATCGACGGGGACGTCGCGGGTTTCGATCTGACCGGCATCCTCGACTCCGAGAGCGAGCGGGAACGCATGGCGGTCCTGTCCTACCTCTTCCGCCGGGTCGAGCGGGTGATCGAGGACCGCAAGCCCACGATCATCGTCATCGACGAAGCCTGGAAGGCGCTCGACAACGCGTATTTCGCGGAGCGGCTGTCGAACTGGCTGGTGACAGCGCGCAAGCAGAACGCCGTCGTCGTGATGATGACCCAGTATGCAAGCCAGCTTGAGCGCACCCGGACCGGCAAGACCATCGTGGAAGCCGTGCCAACGCAGGTGCTTCTGCCCAACATCCGCGCCTCGGCCGCGGATTACGCGATGCTCGGCCTCAGCGAGAAAGAACTCGACGTGCTTCTGGGCGTCGGCTCCGCCTCGCGGCTCGCGCTCGTGCGCGATGACCGGGGTTCGGTGGTGATCGACGCCGATCTCAGCACCCTCGGCCCCCTCGTGACCATCCTTGGCGGCATGGAGAAGGGCGAGGCCCTCGTCGGCCCCGACTACCGTGACCGCCCTGATTTCTGGAGAGTGACATGACCCGTACCATAACCCGCAGCGTCGTGCTGCTTGGCCTCGGCCTGACCCTGACGGCCTGCGCGCAGCATAATCCCGCGCAGGCCAACTGCTTCAACTTCCGCGATGCGCCCGCACAGACGGCGACCACTACGACCACAATCTCGACCATGGGGGCGGAGGTCACCCGCCGCGACACGGCTTGCGATTTTGTGATGCTGGGGGCGGGCGGCTAACCGAATGCGGACCTGGTTTCCCCTCTCGATGATCGGCTTTGCGCTGATGCTTCCCCATGTAGGGACTGCCGTGGCTCAGGGCGTTCCGACTTTCGATCTTCGCCTCTTCGCTGAGCGGCAGGCGATCGTCGAGCAGACCGATCGGGATCTGGCCCTGCAGCAGGACCGGTTGACTCGTGACGAGGAGCTGGCCGAGATCGAACGCCGGCAACTCGCCTCGCTTGAAGGGTTGATGGATGCCATGTCCCTCGGCTCGGGAGATGTGGCTGGCACCGTGGCCGGGCTTGAGGCGGGGCAGGGGGTGGTTGACGAGGTCGAGAGTGCAGCGGCCAACCTCTATGCACCCGAGGACAACAACCCGGCCGCAGCGCGAATGTTCGGCGATGCCCGGGAAGGGGTTGAGGAGCTGATCATCCGCGCCGCGCGCCACACCCATAGCCTGCCCGGCGTGAGCCGTGCGGGCCTTTCGCTCGTGCAGTGGCGCTGCCTTCTGCAGGCCCTGATCTGGCAGGAAAGCCGCTTCCAGATCGGCGCGCGCTCCCCCGTGGGGGCGTTCGGGCTCACCCAGATCATGCCCGGCACGGCGGGCGATCTCGGGATCTATCCTGCCTATTACGACGACCCTTGGCTGCAGGTCACCGGCGGCGCGCGATACCTCGCGCAGATGCTGAACATGTTCGATGGCAACATCATCCACGCGCTTGCCGCTTACAACGCAGGCCCGGGCAATGTGCAGAACTATGGCGGCGTCCCGCCCTTCGCGGAAACCCAGCACTACGTCGTGGTGATCCCGCAGCAGTACAACAGCTATCTCGCCGCCGTGGGCGGTATCGATGCGCTCGGCACCATTGACCCTATCCTTCTGGCGAATGCGAGCTTCAGCCTCTCGGCCCACGGCGCAGGGGTCTATGGGGATTATTCGCTGGTCTCGGTCCGTGCGGCCGCTTTGCGCGTTCAGGACATCATCACCCGCATCGGCGAAACCGAAGACCTGCACGAGGACATCGCGCTCAACACCTATGCGCGCGCCGAGCTGGCCCGGCTGGTCGCGATCCGGACCCGGATCAAGGCCGCCCACACCCAGCCGCTCAGCGAGGAACAACTCGCCATGGCCGCAGCCCAAGCCGCCGAGCGGCAGTTCATGGATTTCACCCAGGAGACATTGCGATGATTCGGCGCTTGTACCGTTCCCTCACTACCACCGCCGCGACCCTCGCGCTGACCACCGCCCTCGCGGGGCCCGTCACTGCACAGGGCGTGCCCACGGTCGACACCCAGAACATCGCCCAGGAAATCCGCCAGCTTCAGCAGATGCTGCAGGATTTCGGGATCCAGACCGATCTTCTGGACAATGCGCTGGCGCAGCTCGACCTTCTGCAGCAGCAGTTCGACCAGCTTGAGGAGATGTATGCCTCGCTGACCGGGCCGCGCAGCATCCTCGGCCTCGCCATGGGCGGCGATCTCGACGACCTCCTGCAGGCCAATTTCGAAGACATCCCCGGCCTGATCCGAGGCATCCAGGCAGGTGACTGGTCGAGCCTGATCGGACCCAACGCTGGGCCCCTGCGCACGCAGATGGAACAGGCCCTTGCCAGTGCCGGGTTCGACGAGGACTCGCTGCGCGAGATCGCCACCAGTGGCAATCCGGGGGCGGAAGGTGTCGCCACCCGCGCCACGACCGGCGCCGTGATGTCGGCAGCGGCCCAGAACAGCCATGCCGAGGCGGCCCAGTCCCTTGAACGTGTTGAACAACTCGTTTCGATGATCCCCGACATGGAAGACCTCAAGGAGTCGATGGATCACAACACCCGCGTCACGGCGGAACTCGCCATCGCCATGACGCGGATGTGGGAGCTTGAGGCGATCCAGACCCTCGGCGCGGGCAATGCGGGCGTGGTGGACGCTGCCACCGTCGCCGAAGAGCGCCGCTACATGGACTTCACCCTTCCGAGCCTGCGGCCATGACCAAGGCACCGGACATGACGGCAGGCATGAGTGCGCGGGAACTCGTTGAGGAGGAACTGATCCATGGCGCGCTGCGCCGGGAGCAGCTCTGGAGGATGATCGGCCTTGGCGGGGCGGGCTTTGGCGTTTTCGGCTGCCTTGCAGCCGCCGCTGTCGCCCTGATGGTCGAGACGCCCCCGCCGGTTGTCGTGCCCTATGATCCCGCGACGGGCTTGGCCCTGCCGAACGCCACGGTCGAGACGGTGCGGCTTGCCGAGCGGCCCGCCATCATCGAGGCGCAGATCTACCGCTACATCCTCGACCGCGAAGCCTACAACCAGCTCGACAATGATATGCGCGTCCGCCGCGTGCTGGCGCAATCCACCGGTGCTGCCGAGGCCAGCATGCGGGCCATGTGGACCTCGGGGCAGGAGAGCTATCCGCCGACCCGCTACGGCCCCGCGGCCGAAATGGCGGTCGAGATCGCCTCGATCACGCTGATCGGCGAGAACCGCGCGCAGGTGCGTCTCAGAAAGCGCCTGACCAGCCCGCAAGGGGCGCAGGACGGATCCTTCACAGCAACATTGATGTTCGCCTTCCAACCCGAACGGACCCGCTCGATCGACGATGTCTGGCAGAACCCTTTCGGCTTCACCGTCACCCAATATGCCATCCGATCGGACCGTTCCGAATGACCTCTGTTACAGTTCTTGCCCCTGTTCACGCCCTGTTCGTCGCCGGTGCCCTCGTGCTCTCCGCACCCGCAGCCTTCGCTGAAACCACGCCGCGCCCCGGTCCCCATGACAACCGCGTCCGGATCGCCACCTGGACCGAGGGGCAGGTCTACCGCGTCGTCACCACCCTGACCCGCGTCACCACTGTCGAGTTCGGCGAAGGCGAGACCATCCGCTCGATCATCGCGGGCGACACCGTCGGCTTCCAGTTCGACGGCGTGCCGGGTGGACGCGCCTTCGCGATCAAGCCTGCCGCCTCGGGTGTGGCGACCAACATCACGGTCTACACGAACCGCCGCTCCTACTATTTCCACGTGGTCGAGGCGCGCGAGACCCCGCACTATGTCGTGCAGTTCCGTTATCCCGAGAGCCGCGTTCAACCGGCCCGGGCTGTCGCGGCCGACGCGCCGAATGCCAACTACGCTGTCAGTGCCCGGGAGGAGTTCACGCCGACCGCCATCTGGGATGATGGCACCTTCACCTATTTCCGGCTCAAACGGAACGCGCCGGTCCCGGCGATCTTCCGCTATGCCAATGGGGGTGAGCGCGCCGTCAACAGCACGGCACTCGAGGACGGCGTCATCCGCGTCTCGGGCGTCAATCGCCAATGGGTCCTTCGGCTCGGGGAAGACGAGGTCTGTGTTCAGGATATGGGTGGGCCCACGTCATGAGCCAGGACACCGAAGACCTCGCCGCGCGTCTCGCGGCCCTTGAAGCGACAGGCGACAAGAAGCGCGCTGCCACACGTCCCTCCCCGCTGGCCGCCATCCTCGGTGTGGCCGGGATCGTGGCGGTCGGCGGTCTGGCCTGGGCCGCCCTGCAACCATCGCCGGAAACGCCCCTGCCGACCGCAGCCCCCGAAGAGTTCCAGACCACAGGATCGGGCTTTGGCGACCTCGCGCCCATGCCCGTGGTCGAGTCTGCGCCGCCGCCGACCGAGACCGGCCCCACCGCGTCGGAACTCGCGCTGATGGAAAGCCTCGCGACGCTGCGGGCGGAACTTGAAGACCTGCGGGCGCGGCCCGTCGAGGCCTCTGACAGTGGCGCGGAGCAGGCCATCGCCGATCTCACGGCGCAGATCGCTGCGCTGCAGGAGGCCTCCACTGAGGCGCAACGCGCGCTCGAACGGCAATTGACGGAACGCGACCGCGAGCTTGACCAGTTGCGCATGGACCTCGAGGTCGCGCGGCTGACCCCGCCTGCGCCCACCGACCTCGGTCCGAACGAGGAGGAGCTGCGGCTTGCCGAACTCGAGCGCCGTCGGATTGCCGAGGCGGAAGCGCGGGCCGAACGCATCGCCTCGCCCATGATCGCGTTTTCCGGGATGGGGGCAGGGACCGACCGGGAGAACAGCCTCGAGGCGGCGCGCCTGAATGAGGACGAAGCCTTCGTGCGGGCAGGCGCAAGGCCCGCCCCGGTAACGCGGGCCGAAGTGATCGTGAACCCCGGCAACACCGTCGTGCAAGGCACGATGATCCAGGCCGTGACCGAGACTGCGCTCGACAGCACGCTGCCCGGCGCGATCCGCGCCATCGTCTCCGAGGACGTCCATTCCTTTGATGGCACGCGCGTTCTGATCCCGCGCGGCGCGCGACTTGTGGGGCGTTACCGCTCCGATGTGGCGCTCGCGCAATCGCGCGTCATGGTGGCTTGGGACCGCGTCATCCTGCCCGACAACCAGACCGTGGAAATCAGCGCCTTCGGCGGGGACGAGCTTGGACGCACCGGCACCACCGGCTTTGTCGATACCCGTTTCGCGCAACGCTTCGGCTCCGCGGCGCTGATCTCGCTGATCGGGGCCTTGCCCGCAGCCGCCGCCGGACAGATCGAGGATGAGGCCGCGGCCGACATCGCGAGCGACGTCGGCACGGACCTGCGCGACAGCACCCAAAGCGTCATGCAGGACTATCTCGCGATCCGGCCTGTGATCCATGTTGATCAGGGCACGCGGATCACGGTCATGGTCGACCGCGATCTGGAGATCTTCTGACATGGCGGCAAGCTATCTCGAAGCCTCGCTCGACCGGCTTGGCGCGCCCGTGCAGCGCGACGACACGATCGAGATCTGCATCAACCCCGATGGGCAGGTCTGGGGCGAGTTCCAGGGCGATCATTTCATGCGAGGTCTTGGCACGCCGCTGACCCAAACCGAGATCAAGGACCTCGGCAACCAGATCGCCTCGGCCGCTTCGACCACGCTCAGCACCAAGAAACCCATCGTCTCGGTCTCGATCCTCTACCGGGACCGTCCGATCCGGGCGCAGGTGATCCAGCCACCCGCCGTCGAGGGTGGGTTTTCGATCTCGCTGCGGTTCTTTTCGTCGCTACCGCTGGAGGCAATCAAGCTTGGGTTCCTCTATGGCAAGGAGCGCAGCCTCGAAGGCCTGCGCCGTGAACGGAACGCCGCCCTGCGCGATGTGGTGGCCTCGGGCGACATCAACGCCGCCCTGCGCTTCTGTGTGGAGAACAAGCTCAACATGATCGTCTCGGGCGGCACCTCGACCGGTAAGACGGTCGCGGCGCGCAAGATCCTCTCGCTGATCCCGCCCGAGGAACGGATCATCACCATCGAGGAGGCAGCCGAACTGCGCCCCGAACAGCCGAATGCGGTCACGCTGATTGCAGATCGGGATACCGAGGCCCGCAGCGCGGATGTGCTTCTGGCCTCGACCCTGCGGATGCGGCCCGACCGGATCGTGCTGGGCGAGGTTAGGGGCCGAGAGGCGATGACCTTCCTCGAAGCGATCAACACCGGGCATGGCGGCTCGCTGACCACCTTGCACGCCGAGACCCCGCAACTGGCCGTGCGCCGCCTCGCCATCGCCGCGCTCAAGACCGATGTGCCGATGACCTATGCCGATATGGTGGACTACATCGAAGGCTCCATCGACGTGATCATCCAGGCCGGCCGTCATAATGGCGCCCGCGGCATCACCGAGTTCTTCCTGCCGGGGCAGGCAAAACATCCAGACCAGAACACGGCCGGAACCGGGGGCACAAAGCGCTCCGCGGTCGCGGCCGAATGACCCGAAAGGAAACCCCCCATGCGCCAGACCATCCTCGCCGCAGCTGTCACCCTGCTGGCCGCGCCACTCGCGGCCCAGACCTCGCCTCAGGTCACGAACGATCTCACCGTGACTATCACGCCCCAGCAATACCGGATCTGCAACGACCGGCCCGCTCGCCCGACCTGGATGGACGAGGTCCACCCGCGCGAGGCCTATAAGGCGCTGACGCTGATGCGGCTTTACGAGCTGCGGTCATGGGAGGCGATCCAGGAAACCGGCGATTGCGGCTGTGATGTGCGCTTCCCGTCATGGGATGCAGCCTCGGCCGAGTACGAGGAACGGTTCGCGACAAGCACCCAAGCGGAGCACACTCAGGCCCAATTGGCCCTCCGCACCGAACAGAACCAGATCGCCCGCGATGTCCAGGATATCTGCGAAACGCAAGGCAACTGGTAATGAGCATCGTCAGCTGGATGGTCGGAACGGCCGACGGCTTCCTTGCCGATGCGGCAGAGTCCCAGTTCGGGGCGGTGGCAAGCAATACCGGCACGATCGTCCTGCTGATGGTCACGCTCTCGCTGATCGGCGTCTGTATCAACATGGCCTTCCAGTTCCGCAGCATGGATGGGGCCAGCTTCTTCTGGTACCTGATCAAGCTGACGCTTATAGGTCTCTTTGCCTTCAACTGGGCCAACTTCAACGCTGTGGCCAATGCCGTGATCGGCGGGCTCGACTACATCGCCGGGGCCCTGATCTCCTCGGTCGGCGGCGGCGGGGCAGGAGCCACCTACTTCGCAGGCGAGTTCGACCGGCTGATCACAGAGTTCAGCCAGTACCTGAACGCGATTGGCAACAACCTGAACTGGATGACCGGCGCGATCCTCGGCGGCATCGGCCTGGTGCTCCTGAGTCTCCTTGGCTTCATGACCGGCATCGTCCTCATCTTCGCCAAGATGATGCTGACCCTGATGCTCGGCCTCGCGCCGATCATGATCGCGCTGTCGCTCTTCGATGCGACCAAGGATTTCTTTCACAGGTGGGTCTCGACGACGATCAGCTACGCCTTCTACCCCATCGTCATCGCCGCCATGTTCTCGACCGTCGTCGGCATGGCGAATTCGCTGCTGGCGCAGCTCGGCGATCCGAACTCGGCCACCAACATCGGCTCGCTGGTGCCGTTTTTCGTCATGGTGTTCCTGGCCAAGGGCTTCGTCGCGGCAACACCCCTGATCGTGCGGGGGATTTCGGGGAACCTGATGGTAGCCGCGGCACCAGCTGTGGTCGCGGGATCGACCGGGATCATGCGGGGGATCTTCAATACCGACGGCGTGAAGGGCAGGGCGCGGATCGGTGCACTCACGACAGGCGAAGCGATCGGACGAGGGGCTGTCCAGGCCCCCTCTACCGTGCGGAGCGCCGCGGCAACGGCAAGCGCGCAGGTGGTACGGATGGCCGAGAGGGCGAAGCGGCTGGGTGGATAAAGCCGGAAGCGGTTGTAGCTCCCGTGATGGATGGTAGCGATTGCGGTGTGATTTCAGTCCCTTATGGGGCGACGTGTGCGACACATGTTCATGTTTCGATCGCGTGATGTCGTGTTCTGTCGCGGGTATTTCGGTTGGCAGGTAGAGATCGGTTTTTACCGGACCGCAATGTGTCCGCCGGGGAGAGCAATTTATGATGGTTCGATGCAAGGATTCGCATATCCTATAGTAACCAGCCGCTCGATGTAGGTTCTGATCAGGTCCGTGTTGCGGCTGGAGCAGTCGTGGGCTCCCGAGCCTAGAATACTGCCCCGAAGCGGCCCATCTCATCCTCAGGCTGACCAACCTGCAATGGGTCTGCATTGGATCAACGCATGGCGATTCATCTCCAAATCGGCTGTGTCGGTGAAACCAACAACTTCGAACTTCACTTCTCATAATCGAAGACACTGTGCGCAAAATCGCGAAATGACGTAGGCCGCTGGCCGGTCATCTGCTTAACGCCCAGGGTGGTATAGTCCTCAGCGCCCGCCGAAATATGTGCGTCCATACCCGTAAGCGTCTTGGCGTAGTCAGGCGGAAGGCCCTGCGCCACGAAACGCGCTGACAAAGCGGCAGGATCAAGAGAATTGTGGCGCACCGGCCTTCCAGCGACATCGGAGATGATTGCCGCGATATCGTCGTAGCTCAACGCTTCCGGCCCGGTCAGCACGACGTCGGCATTGAGGGGCATCTTGGCAGTTAAGGATGCGGCGGCCGTGGCGGCAATGTCCTCGGCGTCGATGAAACCTACACGGCCTGCGCCCGTCGCGGAGTAAATGATCCCTTCTTCTCGGATTGTCGCGGCGTGCGGTCCTTCCGAGAAGTTCTGCATGAACCAGGAGGGGCGCAGCACCGCCCAATCCGGGGCACTTTCTGCCAACCATGCGTGAACCTCACCCATCATGGGGCCCCCGGACACTAGAAGTGACGAGCTGAGCAGAACGAAACGCTGAACGTCCCGTAGCACTGCTTCCTCCAGAAGAGGTTGCATGACGGCCAAGTGATCGGTGCGATCGGTTGGCGCGACAAGGTAGGCCGCATCACATCCATCGAAGGCCGACGCCGAAGACGGATCTGCCCAATTGAAGCACCTGTCTTGCGGACCATCGGGCGTCCGTGTGCCGATCGCGACGTCGATGCCCATCGCGGTCAGGCGGGACGCAACGCGCCGGCCTGTCTTGCCCTTGCCTCCGGTGATGATGACCCGCTCGACCACCATCATGCCGCTCCTTTGTACGCGGCGGCGGCAGCCCCGGTGCCGCCCAGGGCCGTCAGCACGACAAGCGGGTTCCAATAATCGCGGTAGCGCGCAATGCGCCCCTCCCGCACAGTGACCACCGAAATGTACTTCTGATTATAGGGAGCACCTGTATTCACGCCCGCGCCATTGCAGGAAAACTCGAAGACCACAGTGTCGGCCAATGCATACACACTGCCCAGCTCCATCGGCCCGAAGGTGAGCAAAGGGCCGAGCTTTTCGAGGTGCGCCGAAAGGGCAGCCTTGCCTTCCAGCCGTTTGGGCAGCCCGTCAGGCGCATAAGGAAACTCGAAGATCACATCGTCTGTGAACAGACCGAGCAAGCTGTCCGCAGAGGCGAGCCGGTCACCTAGCGCAGCGCGAAGCAGGTCAGAGAAACTATCGAACTTGTCAGTCATGATGGAACCTCATATGGATGGAACGGTAACGTATCGACCACATAGGAGAGCTTTCGTTGGAACGCAACCGTTCCGTCGGTAAATCCCGACGAAAACCTTCCGGAGCTGCCGTGCAACGCGCCGATCTGACCGATGCGCTCTATCGAGCTTTCTTCGAGGAATGGGCGGAACGCGGCTTTGCCGCCATAAGCCTAGAAAGGGTTGCCGCCAGAGCTGGGGCCGGCAAAGCCGCGATCTACCGTCGCTTTTCGTCGCACCACGAATTTGCGGTCGCGGCGGTGTCAACGATCGGGCTGACGATCGCCATGCCCGAAGATCACGGAAGTCTCGAGGCCGATGTGCTTGCCTTCCTGACTCGCCTGAGAGCAGTCCTTCGTCATCCCATGATCCGACGTATCCTTCCGGATCTTCATGCCGAGGCTGCGCGGTCTGCTCCGATGAGAGATCTGAATACTCAGGTGGCCAAAGCGCGCCGGGAGCAGTCACAGGTCGTTCTGGACCGCGCGATTGCGCGAGGCGAGTTGGACCAGACCGTCGACCGCGATCTGGCCCTCGATTTGCTTCCCGCACCCCTTTACTGGCGTATGGTGGTTTTGGGGATTACTCCGACGCGCGGCCAACTTGCGGCCGAAGCAGTCGCAATTGTTGCGGCATTACGTGCTGCCTCCTGTCAGTGCTGACCCTCTAGGGCAAGACAATCCGCCCGACGGCTCGCTGGCCGTTTTCGGCTGGCCAGATTGAAAATCCGGTAGCGGTGAGTATCGATATGGCCAAAAGACTTGCGTCGGCCCACATGAGCGGGCGAGCCGACGATTTCCGGTTTGAAACGGGTGAGAATTTGCCAGCGTGATCGCGGTTACTTCCGATAGAGAACCATACCGGCATGATGCAGCACGTTGGGTTCAACGAATTCACCGTCGGCGGTAAAGCCGCTGTCGTCCCAGTATTCGATATGTGTGCCGGTGATCTCATAGCGGCCTTCGTAGGCGCGTTCCCGCTCGCCGCGGGCCTCGACGTAGCGGCCGTTCGGCAGGAGTTCGTGCCGGATGCGATTGTCGGCTGTGACCCACATCCCGACGTAAGTGTGCTGGTCGGCGCGGGCGAATTCGGCGCCAATGGCCAGAAGGGCGGCGGTAAGCATGACTGATTTCTCCATGGTGGACCTCAATTTGCGGATGCTGTGGGGCGGATAGTGATTTCGGTTGTGTCCACGGTCGCCGGGGCGTCGATCAGCTGGCTTACGGCGCGTGCGATATCAGCCGGTTTCAACGCAATGGCGCGGTAATCGCCAATCAGCGCCTGCGTCTCCTCGTGGGTGATCGTGGAAGCGAGTTCGCTCTCCACAACGCCGGGATTGACGCAAGTGACGCGAATTGAAGTGCTTTCCTGGCGCAGCCCGTCCGAGATCGCGCGCACCGCGAACTTTGTGCCGCAATAGACGGCCGCCGTCGGTACGGCCTGCAACGCGCCGATCGAGCCGATGTTGATGATCTGACCTTCGCCCTGGCGTTCCATGACCGGCAGGACAGCGCCGATCCCCCACAGGACACCCTTGATGTTCACATCCACCATCCGCGCCCATTCGTCGAATTTAAGGGCGGACATGGGCGACAGGGGCATGACGCCGGCATTGTTCACAAGCACGTCGATGCGGCCCCAAAGGTTGAGCGCCGTCTGCGCAAATTCCTGCATGGAACCAATGTCGGTGACGTCGAGCGAGCAGGTGGCGACTTCGGCACTGATGCTGCGCAGCTCCTTTGCGATGGCATTAAGCCGATCCGTGCGGCGCGCCCCCATCAGCACCTTCGCGCCCCGGGCCGCAAGCTCGCGGGCGATGCCTTCGCCGATGCCGCTCGAGGCTCCGGTGATCAGTATGACCTTGTCCATGGCTTTCTCCTTTTCAGCCTGATTGCACGGAGCAAGATGGACGAAGGCCGCTGTAGAGGGTATTGGGCTAGTGCTGGACTAAGTGGTTAGCGTTGCACGACAATGGAGGCGCCGGATGGACCTGAATTTGCTACCGCTGCTGCTCGCCGTCGCCGAGGAGCGAAACTTCCGCGCCGCTGCGGACCGGCTTGGTGTCACGCGGTCAGCCGTCAGCCAAGGTATACGTCGACTTGAGGATGCAGTGGGTCTGCAGCTTGTCATGCGGACAACCCGCGCAGTGCGTTTGACGGAGGCCGGGGAGAGGCTGGTGGACAGCTTGCGCGCGCCATTGGGGGCGGTTCAGGACGCGCTCGAGGTGAGTACGGACGCGCCCAGTGGCCGGCTGCGGCTGGCCGTCACCTCCATCGCCGAAGACTTCCTGTCGGGCCCCTTGCTGGCGCGCTTTGCCGAAGCACACCCCAAGGTTACATTGGACGTCACGGTGACGGACGACGAGTTAGATATCGTCGCGCATGGCTACGACGCGGGTGTTCGCCTTGGTGAAGTGATCGAGCAGGATATGATCGCCGTGCCTGTCAGCGGCCCGCAATCGGAAATGGCTGCGGCGTCACCCAGCTATGTTGCGGAACATGGCGCACCGGAGCATCCGAGGGATCTTCTGCGGCATCGCTGCATCGGGTGGCGGCCCGGTCCCGACACGGCCCCGTGGCGATGGGAATTCGAGCGGGACGGCAAGCCCTTCGATGTCATGGTCGATCCGCAAGTGACGACAAACGACTTGCGTCTGATGTTGCGTGTGGCGCTCGCGGGAGGCGGCATTACCTTCGCGCCACGCGACTGCATGCGCGATCATCTGGAGAGCGGCGCGCTGGTCCCGCTGCTGACGGACTATCTGCCACCATTTGCGGGCTTCTACTTGTATTTTCCGCAGCGCAAGCACATTGCCCCCAAGCTGCGGGCTCTGATCGACCACGTTCGCCAGTGGCGCAGTGAGGGCTGATCGAGGTTTCACGGTCGGAGCCTCGCAACCGCAGTCTGGAAATCTCTGCGCGCTTCGACTTGGATTGGGGGAGGGGGGCCGCGCCACGTATAGCGCGGCCACGACCGTCTCATCGGCTCGTCACGACCTGCATGACGGCTTCGGACAGTTCGATCACTGCAGCGTTGCGGGTGTTGAAGTCGGCATCTGCATCCGACAGGAAGATGGCGATGAAGTAGGGCTCCCGATCCGGAGGTGTTACCATCGCCACGATGTTGCGGTTGAAATTGCCGCTGCCCGACCTGTCCGCGACATGCCAGCCTTCCGGAGTGCTTGCACGGATCAGCGCGCCAGTGACGCCACCTTCGCTCATCCAGTCGACCAATTGCGCGCGCGATTGCGGTGTCAGGGCGTCGCCTGTGAGCAGCACCTCCATGGTCGAGGCCATCGCTTGGGGCGTGGTCGTATCGCGCGGGTCGTTGGGCGCGAAGGTGTTCACCTCCGGCTCGCGGCGGTCAAGCCGACTCACCGGATCGCCAATCTCGCGCAGAAAGGCGGTCACGCTTTGCGGTCCGCCGATCCGGTCGATCAGCAGATTGGTCGCCGTATTGTCGCTCATGTCGAGCGCTGCATGGCACAGTTCGCCCAGGCTCATCGTGTCGCCGACCATCGTTTCGGTGACAGGCGCATATTCGAGGATTTCTGCGGCATCGATCGCAATCCTTTCGCCGAGGTCGATATCGCCCTCATCGACACGATGCAGGACGGCGCCGCAAAGCATGGTCTTGAAGGTGCTGGTCATCAGGAACCGTTCCTCGGCGCGATGGCTGACGGACCAATCCGAGCCGCTGTCGCGGATCACAAGCCCGACACGAGCGTCGAGGTCTTGTTCGATGCGGTCGATCGTTGCGGCAAGGTGCAGCTCCGGGTTTTGTGCAAAGGCAGGGGCGCAAGCCAGCAGTCCAAGGGAAAGTCCGGCGGCGAGTAGGGCAAGTCTCGCGGAATGGGTAAACATTGGGTCATCCTTTTTTTATCCATGGCGCACAGCTCCGCTCCGTCGCCTGCGTAAGGCGAGGGATGACGATCCGCCATCACGGGTTGGAACATGAGAGACATCAATTGATATCACGCCGCACCCCTTAGTTTGCTGCTTTACGGCCATCAAACGACAAAGTATCACCCAAGACATTAGCTGGAGTAATGCCGATGGATCGCCCGGACCTGCCTCTGAACGGACTCCGCGTGTTCGAGGCGGCCTACAGGCAGGGCAGTTTCACCCGCGCCGCCATAGAGTTGCGCGTAACCCAAGCCGCGGTCAGCCATCAGGTGGCAAGGCTCGAGGATCGGCTCGGCGTCACATTGTTCGTGCGCGCATCCGGCGGATTGGTGCCGACGGATGAGGGCAGGGCGCTGTACCCTGTTCTGGAACACGGCTTCGACGCAATGGCGCGAACGCTCGACCGCATTACCGGACATCGCCACATCGAGACGTTGAAGATCGGTGTTGTCACGACCTTTGCCGTCGGTTGGCTTTGGATGCGTTTGCCTGAATTCCGGCGGGACCATCCGTCGATTGACCTTCGCATCTCGACCAACAACAACCGGGTTGAGATCCTGCGTGAAGGGCTGGACATGGCGATCCGCTATGGCAGCGGTTCCTGGACCGGGCTTGAGTCTGACGTGCTGCTCGAAGCGCCGCTCGCACCGCTATGCGCGCCGTCGATGGCTGAATATTTGGCGACTCCTGAAAACCTCGGCCGAGAGGTCCTGCTGCGGAGCTATCGCGGCGATGAATGGCCGCGCTGGTTCGCAGCGGCGGGGTCGTCCTGTCCACAGCTCACCGGCCCCATGTTCGACACATCGCTGGCCATGGCCGAGATTGCATCGGACGGCGGGGGCGTGGCTCTCCTTCCCGTGGACATGTTCACGCGCCACGTTGCAGATGGGCGGCTGGTTCAGCCGTTCTCGACGATGTTGTCCGCCGGCAGCTACTTCCTGACATGGCCTGCGGACCGGCCGCCCACACCCGCCATGGCGGATTTCAGAAGGTGGTTGCGGGTTGCATCGGCAGAACCGGCCTCACGCACCACTGCCTAGCACCTGCATCTACCAGCACTTCGGGATCGCCCAATCTGAGGGCTCTCGCAGTCCGCAGGCATGACCTGGCTTGGGTATTCAATCATGTTGGAGCCTGACCAACTGAAAGACTGACGACCCTCTTGCACTTACTGTCACTAAGTGACATATAGCACTCGTGTCACTTAGTGACACGTTGGAGCGGGTGAGTCGCAATTCCTCACTTGCCCGAAGCGAAAGACCGCCCAATGGCATCATGGTGAGTGAACCGAGGACACATAGTGACGGACGGATCGAGACTGGAGGACGCGCGGCTCGACGTCTCCCGCCATGCAGCTAGGCTGTTCTGGGAGAAGGGCTTCGATGCGACCAGCGGTGACGACATAGCCGCCGCGGCTGGCATCTCGACGCGAACTGTCTGGCGATATTTCCGATCCAAGGAAGCCTGCGTCGAGCCGGTGCTGAAGGTCAGCGAACTGCGCTTCGCGGCACTGCTCGGCCAATGGCCGAAAACCGAAAGCATCGAGCAATTCCTGGCCCGGTCGATGACTGCATTTGCCTCTGAAGATGCCTTTGTCCGGGATAGCATCGCCGCCGTCCGGATCCTCGCGATCCTGCATCGCGAGCCGGCCCTTCGCTCGGCTTGGTTGATGGCGTGCCATGCTGCGGAAATGGAGCTTGTCGGCGTCGTCGCCGACCGTGCGTCGCGGACCGAAGACGAATTCGAGGTCAGGCTCTGCGCAGCTTCCATCACGGCTGCGATGCGTTTGGTGGACGAAGAGATCAGCGCGGCCGTCATCAACGAGGGCATGCGCGTAACTTCAGAGGAAGCGACGGCCCGCATCATTTCGGCGATCCGCGCAGCTGCGACACTCCCCATCTGCGACGCCGTCGCATAACGGCGGCACCCCAATCAGTCCAGCGCGTCCAAAAGAAAAAAGGAAACAACACCATGACAGCACGAAGAAGTCGGCATGCCGGAGACACAACCATCCACCATTTGCGCCGAAAACTGGCCGAGCGTCAGGGGCGGCGCTTGACGACGATGCACCTTGTTCGAGGCACTGCAGCGGCGCTGCTCATGTCCATCGCCCCGGCTGTCGCACAGGAGAACGCTCCGATGACCTACCCGGAAACACATCAGACCGATAGCGAAGAGGTGCATTTCGGCGTCACCGTCGCCGACCCGTTCCGCTGGTTGGAGAACGACCCGCGCCAGGATGCCGAGGTGGCGCAATGGATTGAGGCGCAGAACGCCGTCTCAGCGCCCTATCTGGAGGGTCTCCCGGGGCGGGACGTCTTCCATAGGCGGCTGACGGCCATGTTCGACCACGAAACGCTTTTGCCGCCGGTCGAGCGCGGCGGAATCTACTTCTTCAACCGCAATGGCGGGCTCGACAACCAGTCGCAGCTTATGGTGCGGGAGGGTGTCGATGGCGCGAGCCGCGTGCTGATCGACCCGAATACCTGGTCCGACGATGGCACCGTGGCGCTCGCGGAATGGGCCGCCTCCGCAGATGGTGCATTCGTCGCCTTCGCCACGCAGGACGGCGGATCGGATTGGCGGACTATTCGAGTGATGAACACGTCGACAGGGGAGATACTGGAAGACGAGGTCGAGTGGGCCCGCTTCACTGCCATTGCGTGGCATCCCGACGGGTCCGGATTCTATTACTCCCGATTCCCCGAGCCAGAGAAGGATTTCAACGCAAGCGTCGAGAACCACGCCGTCTATTTTCATCGGATCGGAACCGCGCAATCGGAAGACCGTCTCGTTCACGAGCCAACAGCAGGGCAATCGCTGCTGCACACAGCCAATGTGACGCCCGATGGCCAATATCTCATTGTCTACACGACCGCACTGACGGGGGGCGTCGCGGTGACGGTGACGGACCTTGCGTCCGAGGATGCCGCGCCAAAAACCATCGTCGAAAGCTACGATGACATGTGGCTCTTGCTGGGAAACATCGACACCGAAATGTTCTTCGCGACACAGAATGGTGCGCCTCAGGGTCGGGTCGTGAAGATCGACCTTTCAGATGCGCAGCCCGAGTTTTCCGAAGTCATTCCGGAGCGCTCGGATGCCGTTTTGCGCGCTGGCGGCTCCGCGCTGATTGGCGACCGGCTGCTCCTATCTTACACGATCGATGTCCAGTCGCAGGTTGAACTCTATCGGCTTGATGGAACACTCGACGGCACCGTTCCGCTCCCAGGGCCCGGCACCATCGGCATCGTCAACGGCCGACCCGGCGATAACGAAGCCTTTTTTGCTTTCACTAGCTATGACGCGCCGATGACCGTTCTACGCCTCGACGTCGCAGCGGAGGAGACGACGGTCTGGTCAGAGCCCGAAATCGCGGTCGACCTCGACACGATCAGTGTCGAGCCGCATTTTTACACTTCGGAGGACGGCACGCGAGTGCCCCTGTTCGTCGTCCGGCGTACGGACGTCGACGGCCCGGCACCGACGATGCTAAACGCCTACGGTGGTTTCGGGATCAGCATGGTTCCGCACTTCTCGCCCGCCGCCATGGCCTGGGTCGAGCAGGGCGGCGTCTATGCCGTGGCGAATATCCGCGGTGGGGGCGAGTACGGCCAAGCCTGGCATCATGCTGGCAGACGCGCCAACAAGCAGAACGTTTTCGACGACTTCATCGCCGCCGGTGAATATCTGATAAACGAGGGCATCACGCCGTCCGATGGGCTTGCGATCCATGGTGAGTCCAACGGCGGCCTGCTGATCGGCGCCGTCGTCAATCAGCGGCCCGAACTTTTCGCGGCGGCCTTCCCGCAGGTCGGCGTGCTCGACATGCTGCGGTTCGATCGCTTCACAAGCGGAGCCACGTGGGTCCAGGAATTCGGCAGCCCGTCCGTTGAGGAGGAGTTTCAGACGCTGCTGTCCTATTCGCCCTTGCACACGATCCGCGACGGGGTCCGCTATCCGGCGATCCTGGTCACAACGGCGGACACGGACAACAGGGTCGTTCCGGCGCATTCGTTCAAATACGCGGCCATGTTGCAGGCCGCCGACATCGGGAACCGCCCCCACCTCCTGCGTGTGGAAACCCGCGCCGGTCACGGGGCGGGCAAGCCAACCGACATGGTTATCGACGAGTTTTCCGACATGTGGGCGTTTGCCGCCCATTGGACTCGCCTCGAGGTGACGGACGCCGAATGAGGCTGTCAGAACGGGAGGGTGTCAGTGGCGCGATTCGGCACCCTCTCGATCTGTCGACGGGACTTATCGAGCCGCCCGGAAATACCATCAGGACGACCACGAAAAGAGGAAAGAGCCGGAAATGGAAAAATCTCAAGAGACAAGGCACATGAATGGCGTCTCGCTCGACGAGCGTGTCATTCCGGTGCCGAAATCCATCAGCCATTCCGCGCAGTTGAAGCTGCATTCATCCGTGAGTGAGGACGGCGTCCCACACAGCGCCTTGTATGCGATGCCCGGTCCAGAGGACCACGATGCTTGGCTCCGCCTCAGGGCCACGACCGACGCGCATTATGCATCGATGCTGAAGGCAACCCGGTCCGAAGCCACCGCACAGACGACGACCGAGCAGATTGGGTCCGCGACGGTTCACGTGGCAACCCCCGTCGACCTGCGAACCAATGAAATCGCCTATATCGATCTGCATGGTGGTGCCTTCGTCTTCGGGGGTGGGGGCGCATGCAGGGAAAGCGCCCGCGGTGTCGCCGATCTGCACGGGGTGCGGTGCTACGGCATCGACTATCGGATGCCCCCCGACCATCCCTTTCCGGCAGCGCTCGACGATTGCCTGAGTGTCTACCGCTACGCCGTCCAGAAATATGGTGCCGATCACATTATCATTGGCGGCCGGTCTGCTGGTGGCAACCTTGCCCTTGCAACAGTGTTGCGCGCGCAGGACGAAGGCCTGACGCTGCCCGCCTGCCTGATCCTGCTTTCGCCCGAAATCGACCTTACGGAATCGGGAGACAGTTTTTCTGCAAACAGGACACTGGATGTGAACCTACCGAACCCGCTGATGTCAGCGAACCGGCTTTATGCGAATGGCGCGGATCTTGAGCATCCGTACCTATCGCCTCTGTTCGGGACCTTCGTAAAAGAGTTCCCGCCGACCTTCATCCAGAGCGGGACCCGGGATCTGTTCTTGTCTAACGCCGTTCGCTTAAATCGGAAACTGCGTAATGCAGCGGTTTTCACGGAATTGCATGTATTCGAGGCAATGCCACATGGCGGGTTCGGCGGCACGGAGGAGGACAGGGAAATCGCTCAAGAGGTTGGCCGTTTCCTTCGAGCCAATGTTCGCGGAATGCCGGACAGTGCAGCTGGGTGATGCGGATAACGAACCGATACGTCCGCCGGAGGGTCTTGGAATCGCGCTCCGGTTCCCGCCACAGCGGGCTCCTGATTTTCGCCAATTACCAATGAGAGGACACCAAAATGACCGAGATATTTCCAGCCAATGGTTCCGAGGATGAAGCAAGAGGACGCATTCTGGCGCTTCTCGATCACCATTCCAAGGCGGCCGGGAAATCATTCAGGTCCGAGATGGTGTTCCTGGAGGCGCGTGAAGACGATCTTTACCTCGGTGGTCTCGCCGCTCGGTTTTCACTGGATCTGAAATGGGTATTCGTCGAGCTGTTGGCGGTGGCCGAGGAGGGGCGCGGCAAGGGGATCGGTAGCCAGCTGATGGCGCGCGTCGAGGAAGAAGCACGCTTGCGAGGGATGGACGGAATATGGCTCGACACATTCTCGTTTCAGGCGCCGGAGTTCTACAGGCGCCTGGGCTACAGCGAATTTGGGCGGATCGACGATTATCCGGAAAACGAGGCAAGGCTCTTTCTTGCAAAGCGGCTCTGAGATCTGAAGGTCGAGACCTTATGCAATGATTGGCGAAAACGCGATGTTGAATGCGTTCCAAAGGTTTTGACGAAGGGATCAAGATCTGGATACGAGCATCAATCCGCAGAGTTCCACTAGGGCTGAGCTTGACATGCAACGGGTGCACGAACGGGTTTCTACTGCACAGTGGACTTCATCTGCAGAACCCAAAGCGGGCCGCGATGGCGTAGGGCGCGGCATTACGCTCCGTGCGGGAGGACTGAAAGAAAGGAAGATAATGCGTAGCAAGAGTGAGAGTTGGTTCCTGGAACTTGACGAGATTCTACGCGTACCTCGGGTTCCTGCCAACTTGGAATACCACCGCGTCTACGCGGGCGAAAAACGGAAGATCGGCCGAGGAGTCGTCGCGATCATCCTGCTATTTGCGGGTCTCATTGTTTTCGCGCAATTGTGCCTCGCCGTCGCCTCGACGGTCGACACCCACATCCTTGGGCGGACAGGCTTCACGCCCCTGATGCACGCTGCGGGAGCCCTTTCTTTGGCTCTGCTCATTCCATACAGCATGCTGCTTCAGCGCTGGCTTTATGGAATTCCCGCCCGCTCCCTGCATTCGGTGGCAGGACGATTCAGGTTCGGAGTGGTCGGCCGCGCCATGATAGTATTCGGCCCCTTGCTCCTCATCGTCATGTCAGTGGGATCTTTTCTGACACCCGGCGAGACAGTCCCATGGAGCACGGCGGACCTGGTCGCGTTCTTCATCATCGGCATGACGCTCACTCCGCTTGCTGCCGCTGGTGAGGAATATGGGCTTCGTGGCTTGATGTTTCGCGTTGTTGGCAGCTGGACACGCGGATCCCTCTCCGGCGCGATCCTGGGGATCGTTGCTACGACGGTCCTGTTCTCGCTTTTTCACGGCACCCTAGACCCTTACATCCTCGGCTCGTATCTCGTGCTGTTCGGTGCAATGGTCATCATAACCTGGAGGACTGGGGGCTTAGAGGTCGCCGTCGTGCTGCACGCGGTCTACAACGTCAGCGCCCTTGTCCTGGCTACGACGCTCCACCTCGACTTGGGAGGCGACCTGAGCAGCCGCGGTGAGGTCGCCGGAACCCCCGCCAACCTCGTGCCGAGCGCCGGGCTTGTCGTCATCACCGCGATTGTCTGGTGGACAACGCGTAAGACGGGACCGGCGCGGACATCGGCGATATCGAGCGCGTGATCTTGGAAGGGCCAAGATCAGTGGGCCGGTCGACGGTTGTGCCGCGGTTCTGGATTGCGGCGATTTGCTGGTCAGGTTCCCTTGCAACGATGCGCTCGCCGAAGGACTTGAGGGCACCATATTGGCTACTGAGAGGTTGCGGGCTTTCCTACGATGATCTTGGACCGATCAGCGCGTACCATACGGACGGAGCGCGCTGAACGCTGCGTCCAGTTTTTCGCCGAGTGAAGCGTCCGTGCCGGGAGTAAAGTGGGCCAGCGCGACATCGAGGCAGGCAAAGGATGCGTGGATCAGCGCGTCTGCCTCCAAGCGGTGTGAATCGACGTCGCCGAGGCGACTTGCGATTTCGGGGGCAAGGCCGCCCGCCCACGCGATGTGCTTCTCCAGAGTATGGGCGCGCAGGCTCGCGGTTCTGTTGATCACCCGCATGGTCATGGCCGCACCTTCGGGGTCGCGATCGACGTTGTCGACAAGCACATCGTAGCCGCGCCGCAGCGAGACCCAGACATCCTCGCCCTGCGGCCGGGCTTTCACCAACTCGATGATTTTGTCACCGAACGCGGCGTGACCCGAGACCACGATATCCTCTTTGGTCGCAAAGTAGCGAAAGAAGCTCCTCCGCGAGATGCCGGCCGCAGACGCGATATCATCGACCGTCACACCGTCGAACCCCTTTTGATCGAACAAGGGGAGCGCGGTCGCGGCAATGGATGCCGCGACCGCGTCTGCTTTGATCTCCCTAAGTGAGCGGCCGGAACCAGCGGATGAAGACTGCATTGACACTCGATGCTTAAAATGGCACTCAGTGCCATATTGAATTCTATATGCCAGTCTAGGCACAACCTGCCAAGGAGACAATCGTGGTTAATGAACGTCGAGAAAACATTCTGTCCCGCCGCAAGCTCGGTCGGGAGGGCCCGGAGGTATCCGCCATCGGCTACGGAGCCATGGGCATCACCGATTTTTACGGGTCGGACAGTACGAACGACGCCGTCAGGACTATCCGGCACGCCCACGAGATCGGCGTGACTTTCTTCGATACCGCCGAGTTGTATGGCTGGGGCCAAAACGAGCGCGTTGTGGGCGAAGCGCTGGCGCCGGTGCGAGACGATGTCGTGATCGCCACAAAGTTCGGTTGGACCCGCGACTATGGCTACGACAGCCGCCCGGACCATATCCGCGAGGTTCTCGACAAAAGTTTGCGCTTCCTCGGTGTGGACCATGTCGACGTCCTCTACCAGCACCGCGTCGATCCCGAGGTGCCGATCGAAGACGTGGCGGGGACAGTGAAGGACCTCATTGAGGCAGGCAAGGTCGGTCATTTCGGACTCAGCGAGGCGGGACCCGAGACCATCCGTCGCGCCCATGCGGTCCAGCCGGTGGCGATGCTGCAGACCGAGTATTCGCTGTTCGAGCGCGATGTCGAGCGCGTGTTTCCCGTGCTGAGAGAACTCGGCATCGGCTTCGTGTCCTACGCGCCGCTTGGCCGTGGTTTCCTGACCGGGACGGCCCGGCCGGCAGACCAGTACGACGAGAGCGACATGCGCAGCTTCGATCCGCGCTGGCAGCCCGGCGCCTTCGAAAAGAACGTCGAGGCGGTGCGCCAACTCGAAGCCTTCGCCCATGCGCGTGGCGCGAAGGTCTCTCAATTGGCACTGGCTTGGCTGCTGGCTCAGGGTGATGACATCGTTCCCATTCCCGGCACGCGCAACATCGCGCGCCTCGAGGAGAATGTTGGCGCTGTCCACTTGGATCTCTCCGACGATGATCTGCAACGGATTGCCGACATCCTTCCGGCTGGCGGATTCGGCGCGCGGTATCCCGATGCGGTCATGCCTGAATGGACGTGATCCCCGGAAGAGCTTTTTCGGCCAAAGCTCCAGAGCCGACACTAATTTTGCTATGACACAATTTGAAATGCCAGTTTCATTTGTGGCGCAGTGTCGGGTTTTCGGGGCAGCCCGCCAAACCCGACAATCTTGCAGGGTGCAAAATGGGTTTCGTATGCTGGAACCGAAGAATCGACCCGATCGCTCAAGTGTTGGGATTGAACACGTACTGCCCGTCCTGAAGCGCCCCTCTGGGGTCTATTCCTCGGATATCCTCGCAGTGAAATCTGCAACTGCATCCACAACCTCGGAAGAAATGGGAATATCTGAGTTGCCGTAGGTCGCTAGGTTCGCTGAGGCGTCTTCGGATGACACGGCCTTGAGGACGTGATTGATGTCAGGCAGCAAGGCGAGGGTGGCGTTTGGCGCCGCATCTGCGAGCATCCGTGCGTCCGTAACGCTGACTTGCAGGTCCCGCGTGCCTTGGACAACGAGCATCGGACGCTCGACCTGGGCCGCAAGTTCGGTCGGATCGTAGGACATTGCATCGATCAAAAAGCCCTGAACATTTGCGCCAAAAAGGGGCCGCAGTGCAGGACTCATGGTGCCCTCATCGACCCGATCGCCGCGCTTTAGCGTCGCGAGTGCCGCTTCGGCCTCCTCCAGAAAAGGTGCATTCGCGGGGTTGGCGCGCAGTTGTTCGTCTATTACCTCATTCAAGGGTCGGCCAATGCTGGCGATCAAGATCAACCCACAAGCATCCGGCATACGCGCAATTGCTGCAAAGGCGACCAGTCCGCCCTCGCTGTGCCCAATGGGAATGACGCAGCGCGTGCCGTCCTGCGCGGGAAGCCGCTCCCGGATGGCGGCTGTCCAGGCAAGAAGATCGTCGCCATAGCTTGCGATCGTCACATCGTTCGGGTCCGAGACTGCACCTGCGGAGCCGAACATGCCGCGCTTATCGATGCGGACCGAGGGGTATCCCCGTTCTGCCAGCGCCTCAGCCAGCAGCCTGTAGGGCGCGGCCGTGATGCCGAGGGGCGAATTGCCGTCGCGGTCAGTGGGACCCGAACCGGGCACGACCAGAAACACCGGCACATCCGCCGAAAGCGGCGCACGCGCGGTCGGTAGGGTCAAGGTTCCCCTGAGGGGGCCGATCGGGCCCGCTGCGGTCAGTTCTTCCTCTATCAGCATGCTTTCTCCTGTGTCCAAATCGCCGCCTGTTTGAGCGCTCGCAAGCGATGTCATTGCGAATCCAAGCGATACGGCAAACAGTTGGGCGATGATGACGAGCGAAGGTTGCATGGGGATGATGCTCCATGAATTTTCTGATTAGGGAGAGGGCAACTGCGCGCCGCAGTCCGATAAAGAGCTAAGATCGCTCAGGTTTGTGCGACCGCCAGCTCGACCCCCGGGGTATGCAGGCCCTGGTGCGAGAGCGTGAATATCTCGAATCCTTCCGCTGTAACCCCGATCGAATGCTCAAATTGGGCCGACAATGACCTGTCCCGTGTCACGGCAGTCCAGTCGTCGGCGAGCATCTTTACGTCGGGCCGTCCGAGGTTGATCATCGGTTCGACGGTAAAGATCATCCCTTCCCGAAGTTCGGGTCCCGTGTTCCGTCTGCCGACATTCAGGATGTTCGGAGAGTCGTGAAAGACCTGCCCGATGCCGTGACCGCAGAAGTCGCGGACGACGGAACACCGCTGGGACGCAGCGTAACTTTGGATGGCGTGCCCGATGTCCCCCAGGCGTGCGCCGGGATGGACCGCCCGGATGCCGCGCATCATTGCCTCATGCGCGATACGGATCAGCCGCTCGGCGGCTCTTTTGGGTTTGCCCACGGCGTACATGCGGCTGGCGTCGCCATACCAGCCATCAAGGATCAGCGTCACATCCACGTTCACGATATCGCCCTCGTGCAGCTTCCGCGCGTTGGGGGCGCCGTGGCACACCACGTGATTGATCGACGTGCAGCAGGCGTATTGATAGCCTTTGTAGCCCAAGGTGGCTGGTCGGGCGTCATGTGTCGCGGCGAAGTCGAGCACGAAGGTGTTGATCTCGGACAGGGGCGTTCCGTCCCGGACAAGGGCGGCGATCTCGTCCAGGCATTGGGCGGTCAGGGCCCCTGCTTGGCGCATGCCCGCGAAGGCGTCCGGCCCGTAGAGCTTGATGCTTTCCGTCCGCCGGTAGCTCTGTGCGGGCGGAGCGACAGGAACGTTTATGTAAGTGACCACCCGGTGTCCCCACTTTGTTAGTGAATCTTCTTGCCGGCGCCGCCCGATTAACGGAACATCACCCCGAATAAACGTTTCGTATATGATTCGTATAGTGATGGAAAGGAGTGATCTGGATGGGCATCGTGAAGATCGCCGAGGAGCTGCATGAGGAGCTGCGCAAGTCGAGCACCGTCATGTGCCGCTCGATCAACGCTCAGGCCGAGTTCTGGATGAAGGTCGGCATGTTGGCCGAGGCGAACCCCAGCCTGTCCTTCACCGAAATCATGGCCCAGCAACGCAAGCTGGCCGATGTGAAGGTGCCCGAGATCGACGCCGCCTGAGAGGCTCATTTTTCGGCCAAAGTTGCCAAGTCTGCGGCGGCGCCATTCAGGGCCTTTCGACCATTGTCCCATGTATCTGCCTCGATGCCGAGGCTTCTCGACAGCCACGCGAATGTCAGACGCCGTGTCGCCTCGAGCGCGTCGGGGACTTCGGCCTCCGTCTCCTTTGCGTCCAGACCGGCGATCCCGCCAAGGCCGTGGCCCACGCCTGAGATGGTCAGAAGGGCGTCCGCTCCCGGCGCATCGATGAAGGCGTCGGCATGCCATTCCGGACCGCGCGGGGTGAAGTGGGGGTTATCATCCGCCCCGCATACCACGAGTATTGGTTTTTGGATTGCGGTGTAATCCAAGTCGAAGAAGGGAAATCGCGCGGCGCTTTCCGCGGTCAGATCGCCACCACCGCGACCGGGCGCGGCCAACAGAACACCTGCGCCGATCCGCTGGTCTGAAAAATCCTCGCCCTGCAGTGTTGCGCCAAGCAAAAGGGCCGAGGTGTGACCCCCGAAGGAGTGACCGGCGACCGCGATCCGTTCATGATTCAAACGGCCCGCCAAGGCCGGGGCCTGACGTTCCACCTCCCCAAGCTGGTCGAGGATCGCGCGCATCTCGGCAACCCTCTCGCGCCAGTAGAAGGGCGCCCCCGGCCGATCGGCGCCCAACCCGCCGACGCGCGAACTCGCGTGGGTCGGCTGGATGACGGCAAGGCCGCGCTCTGCCCAGAACTGGACAAGAGGGGCGTAGCCGTCCTTGGATGGAATGTAGTGCGACGGCCCGTATCCGTGCGAGAAGAGCACAATGGGCAGGTCACGGCCCGAAACCGGCGCGGTCAGCCGCAGCTCGAGGGCAGGGCGGTCCGGCAGGGTCAGCGGGATCGGGGTGTAGGCCAATGTTGGCGCGGGCTCGGGCGTCGGCAGATGCCGGGCGAGGTCGATCAGTCGGTTCATTCTTGTAGTCTCCATGAAGGACCGGGGCAGGGCGCCCCGGCCATGGTGATGCAGCGGGCGTCAGGCTGCGGAGCGACCCGCATTCCGGAACATGGCCTCGGCATCGGCCCCGGCGGTCAGCATCATCGGGGCGTCGGCATCAGTGGCGGCGCGCCAGACCGCATTCGCCACGTTCAGTGCCGACGTCTTCTCGGTGTTGTTCTGCAGCGACCGGAAATAGGCCTGAACGAAAGGGCCGTAGGCCTCGGGCACGTCCATGCCCATCCGAGTCACGGCATTGCGCCCGAACGAGGTCTCCGGCGCGCTGCCGGGCAGAACAAGGCGAGCGCGCACGCCGAACTCTGCGGCTTCGAGCGCAAAGCTTTCCGTGAAGGCGTTCACCGCCGCCTTGCTGGCAGAGTAGATCGACAAGGCAGGCAGGGGGCGCAGCGTCACGCTGGAGCTGATGTTGACGATCACGCCGCTTCGGCGCTCTCGCATGGTGGGCATGACGGCTCGCGTCATCGCCATGGTGCCGAGCACGTTGACCTCGAAAAGTTCGCGCGCCTTGTCGATCTCCGCGCCTTCCAGCACGTTCAACATCCCAACACCGGCATTGTTGACCAGCGCGTCGATTGGCCCGGCTTCTGCCAGCGCCGCCTCGATGCTCAGGGGCTGTATGATGTCAAGCGGCAGGATCCGGAGGCGGTCGGAGGCAGGCAAGCCCTCGGTGGAGGGCGTGCGCATCGTCGCGATGACCTCCCAACCTTCGTCGAGGAAGCGTGCTGCAATGGCCTGTCCGAAGCCGGAGGAACAGCCGGTGATGAGGATACTGGGCAAAGGGTCTCTCCTTGTCTGTTTGTGTGACCGGGATATGGAACCGAATGGCAGGACTTCCTATATTTGGAAGTCCACAATGAATCATCAAAAGTCCGGACCGATGCCCGACCTTGCACCAGACCCTTTGTCCAGCGTCGTGGCACTTCTCAAACCTCGTCCGGACATCTCGAAGATGGTGGTGGCGGGAGGGCGCTGGCAGGTTGAACGCCACCACATGGCGAGCCCGTTCTATGCCGCCGTTGTTGAGGGACGCGCGCGTCTGATGGTGAATGATCAAGAGCCGGTCATGCTGCAGGCAGGCGACTTTGTGCTGGTCCCGGCGATGGACAGTTTCACGATGACGAGCGAAGTCCCGCCGCCATCCGGCGCGGCCCGGCGCCCGATGGAGACCGGACCCGGAATTTTCCGCCTTGGACCTGCTGACGGCCCGGTAGAGATGCGGGCTCTTGTCGGGCATTGCCACTTCGGCGCTCCGGACCGGGCCCTTCTGATCTCCCTGCTTCCACGGATGATCCATATATCCGGGCAGGACCGGCTAATGGCACTTGTGGGCGTGATCCATGATGAAACACGTGCCGACCGGCCAGCCCGCACCATGATCCTCGAACGCTTGCTCGAGGTCATGATGATCGAGGCACTACGGTCGAGCGCCGGTCACGACCTTCCGCCGGGTCTCTTGAGCGGATTGTCGGATCCCAGGCTCGCCGCCGCATTGCATCGGATTCACGCGGACACCGATAGCCCCCTGACCGTTACAGGACTGTCCCGCGAGGCAGGCCTGTCACGCTCGGCCTTCTTTGATCGCTTCAGGTCCGCGCTCGGCTGCACACCCATGGAATATGCAAGGACGTGGCGCATGGCGGTCGCGCGCGACCTCCTTCTGCGCGGAGATCTGACCAACGCCGAAATCGCGCATCGGGTCGGATATGGTTCGACCAGCGCCTTCGCCATGGCTTTCGTCCGCCATGAAGGGACATCGCCCGGTGTCTTCGCCGAACGCCACGCCAAGGCGCAACGCGATCAGAATTTCTGATTCGACCCGTCAACTCGCGCCGGCTCAGGTGATCCCAAGGACTGACCGCTCTTCCATCAGCACGACCCCACCCCCCGTTGACGCGAAGGGAACTTGGCGATGGCAGCCATTTTCAGAACTGCGCCATGTTCACGCAATCTTTGTCGGCATCTTGCGCGGCGACGGGGGTTCGCAGCGGTGCGGACCGCCGCCGCAAACAGGCACACAGAACTCCGAAAGGAAAACAAAATGCGAGACAGCTCATTGTCACATTGTCATCGAACGACGACGCGCCTTTTCGTCGTGGCAGCAGTCACGGTCTTGGTGGCCGGGTGTATGCAGGACGACTACGGGTCGTCAGAAAGCCTGAGACGCGCCGAACAGCAGAGGATTATCAGCGAGACCGCGCTCAATGCCCAGATCATTTCCGATCGGGCGCGCGCGCAACGCTGCGACCGCGATCCAAGCCGAAGCGAGTGCTGACCTCGTCAGGCTCTTGGGCGTGATCCACCACGTTGACCGCGCTTGTGACGCCAACTGAAGTGCCGGAAGTCGCCCAGCGTAGCGGGTCATGCACCAATCAGCGCTGGATCATGTCTGACTGAACGCGTGGAACGGGCGAGGGCATCCAAAGCCCGAATGCGCCCGTTCCTTTGTCTGCAAGGGCTGTTTTCCCTATGGGGTCGGTCCACCTCGACGGGAATTCGGCCGAGATCCACGTCGCCTCAGTTCGCGGGATGAACTCACCTCGTTCCAACATTGATGGTCGAACGGGGCTGAAGGCCGTATCGTTCTTCGACTTCACCGATTTATTTGCGCGAAAGAAACCAAATTCTCGTTACTTCAGGTTCAGCGCAACAAAGCGGCCGAAGGAGCGGCTCGCAGGGGATGGGCGTGAGGAGGCGTAGGCGAGGGAGATGCCGAGTTTGGGCAGTGGCGGCAGTCCGGTGGTGACAATGGACAGGTCACTGGGCACAGCGGAGCGGGTTGCCACGCTGATCGCGAGGCCGGAGCGAGCGATGGCAAGAAGGCCGGCGAGCCCGTTGCTGGCGTGGGCCACGCGATAAGGACGGGAACTTGCGTCCAGCGCACGGCGTGCCTCGATGTGGTCGAGGGACTCCGGTGCGGACAAGGCCAGCGGTAATGTCGGCTTCTCTAGCAACTCAGGCACGTCGGTCGACGCGATCCAGACCAGCGGTTCGTAGCGGATGACGTCGGACGGGCGGGCCGTGCTCGGGAGGGACACGAGCGCCAAGTCGATGCGGCGGCGTTGCAGGAGAGGCCGCAGTTCGACGGTTGGGGCGCTGATCACCTCGATCTCGATACCGGGATGCGCGGCGCCGTAGCGCCGTAGCAGGTCAGGGAAAAAGGCAGTCAGGTAATCTTCGGGGCAACCGAAGACGATCGAGCCGTGGAGCTCGTCCTGCCTGATCGATCCGAGCGTTTCGTCATGGGCGGCAAGGACACGTTCGGCTCCGGGAAAAAAGCGTTCCCCCGCCACCGTGAGGGCGATGCCAGAACCGGTGCGGTGAAAGAGCTCCTCGCCCACGATGGCCTCCAACCGCTTGATTTGCAGGCTAACCGCTGATTGCGTTCGTCCGATGCGTAAGGAGGCGGCGCGCATGGAGCCGGACCGGGACACGGTGACGAAACTGCGCAAAAGGGCGATGTCGAGATCGGGCATATGAGGATTTCTCGATGCGGATTACAATTGAATGAATTATACTTGAATACCTTTCGGCGTTAGCACTTGTTGCAACCTGTTCTATCAAAGGAATAACGCAATGCCCCACTCCAGCCGACACTCCGCTTTCTGGTCCGATGTAGACAGCCACGTGATGCGCTACGGCCCGGTGTTCGAACGGCGGATCATCGACCGCGCTGAGGGTTGTTTCGTCTATGACACTGACGGCAAGGCCATCCTCGATTTCACCTCGGGGCAGATGAGTGCCGTGCTGGGGCATTCGCACCCGGAGGTGGTCCGGGCAATCCGCGAGCAGGCAGCACGGCTGGATCACCTGTTCAGCGGCATGCTTTCGCAGCCGGTTGTGGACCTGTGCAGCCGACTGGGCCGCATGGTGCCGGGGCTGGAAAAGACACTGCTCCTGTCGACGGGTGGCGAGGCCAACGAGGCGGCGATCCGCCTGGCAAAATGCGTCACCGGCAAGCACGAGATCGTGGCGTTTACCAAGAGTTGGCACGGAATGACCGGGGCTGCGGCCTCGGCCACTTACAGCGCGGCGCGCAAGGGGTACGGCCCGGCGACGGTGGGGTCCTTCGCGATCCCGGCACCGCATGCCTACCGGTCGCGGTTCACCTATGACGATGGAAGCTTGGACTGGCAGACGGAGCTCGACGACGCCTTTGCCCTGATCGACGCGCAGTCGACGGGCAGCCTTGCGGCCTTCATCGCCGAGCCGATCCTGTCGTCGGGCGGGATCATCGAGTTGCCCGTGGGCTACCTTGCTGCGTTGAAGCGCAAGTGCGAGGAGCGCGAGATGCTGCTGATCCTCGACGAGGCGCAGACCGGAGTGGGGCGCACGGGCACGATGTTCGCATTCGAGCGGGACGGGGTGGTGCCCGACATCCTGACCCTGTCGAAGACACTGGGCGCGGGCCTGCCGCTGTCGGCGGTGATGACCAGCCGCGAGATCGAGGAGGCGGCGCATGAGCGCGGTTATATCTTCCTGACGACGCACGTGTCGGACCCGCTGCCCGCCGCCGTGGGGCTGGCCGTGCTGGACGTGGTGGAGCGCGAGAGGCTGATCGCAAGGGCGACAGAAGCCGGGGCGTTGCTGCGGGATGGGATGCTGGCGCTGCAGCAGCAGTACGAGTGCATCGGCGATGTGCGCGGGCGCGGCCTATTGCTGGGGCTGGAGATCGTGACCGACCGTCGATCCCGTGTACCGGACCTGGAGATGGGCGACCGGATTGCCGAGGCGGCGATGGAACGAGGTTTGAGCATGAACATCGTCAAAGTACCCGCCATGGGCGCGGTCTTCCGGATCGCGCCGCCGTTGACGGTGACGGATGCGGAGATCAAGCAGGGGCTGGATATCCTTGGCGAAGCGTTGGAGGCGGCGAAACGATGATATGTCCATCGTGAGGCCCGGGTCGGCCGCCGTTTTTTGAAAGGTCAGGCTCGGCGCCGGAAGCGCAGGCAGCGGCGGACTTATGAGGATTGGATCAACCCTTCAGGCTGACCGCACGGTCTTCCGCTCGCTGAACCGGGATCGGGTTGCTGCATTCGAAGAAGCCGCTTCAAGAGCGGAAGACCCCCGGAATACTCGCTTTTGTGCTTCGCGCGCCTCGCGTGCGTAGCGCCTTGGGGAATGACCCGTCTCGCGCTTGAACGCTGCCGCGAAGGCGCTTTCCGAACTGTAGCCAACTTCCGCTGCGATCGCGGCCAAAGCGGCGTCCGGTGCCAAGAGTCGGTCCATGGCCAGCAACATGCGCCAGTGGGTCAGGTATCCGAGCGGCGTTTGCGCGGTGATCTGCCGGAAGCGTTCGGCGAATACTGTTCGAGACAGTCCGGCCTCGGCGGCCAGACCGGCCACCGTCCAGGATCGCGCAGGCTCGGCATGGATGGCCGCAACCGCACGCGAAATGTTGAGGTCTGAAAGTGCGGCAAGCCAACCGGTGACGCCGCGATCGTCCTGAGCGAGAAACGCGCGAAGCGCCTGCACAAGAACAAGGTGGGACAAATGTGCGATAGTCAGTGCGCTGCCCGGTTCCGGCACGCGCAACTCGTGCGCGATACGGTTGAGTGCCCACGTCAGCACCTCTCCCTTTTCGCCCCCCCTGACGATCAGAATAGGAGGCAGGGACGTAAGAAGCATCTCGGCGGCTGGCCCCGCGAGCAGGAAACGGCTTCCGGCCATGAAAAACTCTCCGCCGCCGCCATAGCTGGCCGTGCCGCCATGTGCGACAGGCGCATATATTTCATGGGCATCGGTTCCGCGGCTAGCGGGCTGCGCTGACATAATGAATGGCAAGCCATGCGGCAGGATCGCGCAATCCCCGGCATTCAGCCATACCGGCTTGCTGTCGTCCACGGCGATCCAGCATCCACCCTTGATCACAGAATTGCACTTCAGCCCGACATGGCGCTCGAACTGGATGGACCAATCGCCCGCCGCATCGAACCCGGCCGCGACGCAATCGTGAGGCTGAAGCAGAGCGACGATTTCGGACAATGTATCCATGAGATCCGGACGATGGCGATAAAAATGCGGACTTACAAGTATAGAAAGTCCGCATGGCTTGAGTAAATAAGCGAGTATCAAATGAAAAAGGAAATACCATGATCCTGATCACCACTCCCACTGGCGATATCGGCGCGCGCGTTCTGTCGAACGTTCTGGAAGCAGGGGAAAATGTCCGTGTTATCTTGCGCGATGCGTCAAGGCTCGACGCGGAGACGCGAAGCCGGACCGAGATCATCGAAGGCTCCCACGCTGATGGCGGCGCAATTGCAGAGGCGCTGGATGGGGTTTCGGCGGTGTTCTGGCTGCCACCGGGATCACCGCTCGCGAGAAACCCCGAGGACGCCTATGTCGACTTCTCACGCGCGTTTTGCACCGCGCTGCCCGGTTCGTCCGTGAGCCATGTCGTCGGCGTCTCAGCCCTGGGGCGAGGATGGCCCAAGCCCGCAGGCCTCGCCGCCGCAAGCATTGCAATGGACGACATGATTGCGGCCACAGGCGTAGCCTATCGCTCGCTTGCCTGTGCCTCGCTCATGGACAATATCGCGCGTCAAATCGATCCGATCCGTGAGCAGGGCGCATTTTACCAGCCAACGACGGGCGATCTGAAGCTACCGCATGTCGCGAAGGCCGACGTCGCCGCGATCGCCTCTCAATTGCTGACCGCACAAGACTGGGACAGCGTCGCGGAGCTTGCGCTTTGTGGACCAGAGGATCTGAGCTTCGAAGATATGGCGGCAATCCTGTCCGATGTGCTCGGCCGCGAGATCGTATTCCACGAAATGTCAGTGGAAGACTTCGGAGGCATGATGCTCGGCATGGGTGCGACGGAGGGCATGGCGCAAGGCTATGTCGAGATGATGACTGCCAAGAACGCAGGGATGGACAACGCGGCGTGCCCGGACGATCGGTCTGCTACGCCGACGACGTTCCGGAACTGGTGCGAGACAGAGCTTCGGCCTTCCATTCAGGCCCAATGATGCGTACTGCGGGACTTTTGCTCGTATCCCCGGTGTCTGTCATGTCGTGGGAATTATGCGCTCAAGTCATGTGATGCGTAGCTGGGGTTTTTGAAGACAGCGCGTTGGATAAAACCCCTGCCACAAACCAAGTATCACAAACGGTCCTTTCCTCCGGTGGTATAAACGATTGAGTATTGGAACACTCTGCGGTGCGGAAGGTCCGGAAGGAGCCCTTGTTGACCTAATGGCTGACGGGTTCTCGTTGTAGAAAGCAGTGGGTCTCGGAGCGACCGACTTCCTTAAAGCCGTGCCGCCAATAGAGCGAGCCAACCGGGTTCCAGTGCAAATACTCCAGTCTGACAGGAAACCTCATACCATCGGCCAGCGTGAGACAGTGCGCGAGAATGGCAGAACCTACTCCCCTGCCTTGATGCTCCGGGAACAAGTAAAACTCTCCGAAGCGCAAGTGATCCGTCTGCCTATGAAACGATAGCGTTCCAAGTCTTTGCTCCGCTCGCCGTATTTCGAAGAACGGCTTCTCGCTGAAATGGCGCTCATGCAGATCTCGTTGGAATGCTTCATCCCAAGTCCATCGCTTGATGATGTGCGGCCCCATAGCCGCTCGTTTGGCTTCGAAAGCGAAATCAATATGGCTGGGATCGGTTCCAAGCCGAGCGAACTGCAGATCGGGAGGGAGGTCAGGGATTTCCATGCCATAAACCTTTTCAGATCATGGCAGTGTCGGCAATGTCCCGTTGACCGACCTTCGCTTTCCGCTAAAAGCGGCCTTTCTCAGACGTTCGAAAGTGGTCGGTCACGCTTGAACGGATCTTCCCGTTCAAGTTTCAAGCAGCGTCCAGGTCAACCCGGAATACGGTGCCGCCACCGGGCGCATCAAGGATCTCCACGCGGCCGCCTTGTTGATCCATGACCTCCCGCACGAGGTTAAGGCCGAGGCCACTTCCGGTGGCGCGTGGCTGAAGGCGGTGAAAGGGCTCGAAGACGCGCTCGCGCTCGGTGGGCGGTATTCCCGGGCCGTCATCCTCGACCTCGAAGGCCGTCCCAAGCACGCGGACGACAACATTGGTCCCGCCGTGATCAATGGCGTTCTGAACAAGGTTCATGAGAACGCGCTCCAACGCTGCCGCGTCGCCGATGCAGGGTTCGTTGGCCACGACATCAAGCGAGATAGAACCTCCGTTGGCGATGATGAGCGGTGCCATATCTCCGACAAGGCGTCGGCCAACCTCCGCAGGGTCGATTACCTCGTCTTGGCGGTTGTTCTCAAGGCGGTGCAGGTCGAGAAGTTGTTCGGTCATGGTCGCGAGCCGTTGCACGTCCAGCGCCAAAGCACGGACTGCCTTGCTGTCGGCCGCATCGACCTTGCTCGCCAGAACGGCGATGGGCGTGCGCAACTCATGTGAGGCAGACGCGATGAACCGCTTCTGGCGTTCGTATCCGTCGTCGAGTCGGCCCAGGGCGTCGTTCACCGCCCGCACAAGCGGCGCAATCTCTTGCGGGACATAGGCTTCGCTCAGACGGCGCCCTCGGCTCTCCGCGTCGATCCCCTCTGCCTCCTGCGCGATGCGCGACACGCCTGCGAACGATCGTCTGACAATCCAGGGGGTGACGACCAGCGAGGTCAGCGTTAGCAAGATGAAGATCGGCAGGATGATCGTGTTGGTCGCAAACACCACCATAAAACCCAGTTCCGACAGCGCACCATGTCCGAGGATGGTCAGGGTGCCTATGTCCGTATTCTCCCTCCGGATCACCGCTGCCAGATCGTAGGGCGCGACACGGTCACGCATCTGCGCATAGGAAAGGTCGCTCAGGCGGCCCAGCAGCGAAGCGTAGTGTTCGGGAACCTTGCCGAAGACCACGCTCGCCCCCCCGTCGTCCTCGGCCACGAACCAGAGGTCGGGCGCCTCAGTGCGCAGGTCGGCTAGTTCCGGCGTCATCACGAGGGAGAGACCGCCCGCGGCGTCTCGCTCCACCGCGTCCGCGATGATAGGGATGATCCGCTCATCCGTGTAGGGTCCGCCGCTGTCGATGCGGAGTGCAACCGCGATAAGGATGGCGAAAGAGGCAAGAAGCGTAAGGAAGTGGAAGACCAGCGGATAGACGATCAGTGGTCGTTTGAGCGACGGCGAGCGTGTCATGGGGCTTCGCGCAACAGGTAGCCGACCCCGCGTATAGTGTGGATCTCGATCCGCGCACCGGAGGCGGTCAATCTTCGACGCAGACGCGAGATATGAGAGTCGAGCGTGTTGGACTGGATTTCGTCGTCGAAGCCGAAAACCGCGTTCTCCAGTGCCTCGCGCTGCACGGTCCGCCCACGACGCTTGATCAGCGCCGCGAGAACCCGCAATTCCCGTCGCGGGAGGTCGATCCGCGCGCCGCCCACCTCCACTTCCTCGTGGGCGAGGTCGAAGACGAGCGATCCGGCACGAATTGTCGCGCCGGCCAGTTCCACAGGACGGCGACGGACCGCCCTGATGCGCGCGAGCATTTCGTCGATGGAAAACGGTTTGGTGAGGTAGTCGTCCGCCCCGCGATCCAGGCCTGCGACACGGTCATCTACCCCGTTTCGGGCGCTGAGGACGATGACGTGGATCCCGGGGTTGTCAGCCCGCAGGGTAGGAAGCAGCGACAGACCTTCGCCATCGGGCAAAGACCTGTCGAGCAGGACCAGATCGAACGATCCGAGCATGCTGGCTTCCCGTGCGGACTCCACCCCGTTCGCGTGATCCACGATGAACCGCTCACGTTCGAGGACCTTTCGCAAAGATTCAGCAAGCTGAGGCTCGTCTTCAACTAATAGGATCCTCATATCGCCGCCTCAAAATGCTAGGGTTTCTTCTTGGCCGGGGCCCTTTTGCCCTGCCTTTTCGGATGCGACTTAGGTCAGCCCGGACCCTATCGGCAAGCAACAACCGTCAAAGTTCGAAAACTTGCGGACTTTCTCCGATGGGTGGTTCCGGATCGGGTCATGCGGGCTGCCAGTGGCGGATGTGCGCGGGATCTTTCGTCAGAAGATGCTTGGGTCAGTCTCCGTCGATTTGTGCGGAACGGCGCCGCTCGACCTTTAACAGGAAGATAAGTGAGGCCGTCAGCAGGAGCGCCGCGTTGAAGGGGTGAAGGGCAAGGGCGCCAGGGCCGAACGATGCCAGCGCGAGTTGGAGCGCGTAGAGGAGACCGATCAAACCTGCCCACCATCCGAACCCCCTTAGACGACGCACGATGAGAGAGCAGCAGAGGAGCGTTAAAACAGGAATCGCAATGACGCCGCCAAGCGCTCCGTGCAGGTCCCAGGGCAACCCGGCAAAGAGCGCCTGCCCGGCGAGAAGGAACTGAAGGGCGAGAAGCGCGGGCAGGGTGAAAGCCGCGGCCGTGAACGGGGTGGGTGTGCCGTGACCAAGATCGGCGAGCGTATCGTGGGTCGCTTTTGTCATGGTTCAGGCCGCCGTCTGATCGAGGATGGTCGTTGCCGCAATGAAGTCTTTCAGGGCGCGGACATAGCGATCCTGGGCGGCGGCCAGTTCCGCCGGCTCCAACCTGTCGGCCCGGAACACCAGATGCGGAGAATGCCACGGCAGGCCGCAGCGTAGCGCTGTCGCCTTGAGCGGCGCCATGAGTTCATCCATCGTGAAGTGGTTGGCGCCGCCGGGGCCGTAGGCTGAAGGCGTATTGCCAGCCGTCGCGGCGATCATCAGCGGCGTGCCGGCCAGCCTGTCGCCCTCTGCCGCGGCATGGATATAGTACATCCGCGTCAGCACCGCGTCCTGCCACGCCTTCAGCAAGGCGGGCGTCGAATACCACTGGATCGGAAATTGCAGAACGATCCGGTCGGCTTCCAGAAGCGCACGCGCCTCGGCTTCGCCGTCGGTATGCATGTCGATATGGCCACTCGGATAACGGGCCTGCATGTCCTCCACCTGGGCACCTGGGATAGTGTGGGCGGCGGCTTGCAAGGCGGCATTTGCCTTCGATTTTGCGATGTTGGGGTGAAAGAGCAGGATTAGAGTCTGGGTCATGGGAGCCTCCTTCGGCTTGGGATTGATCCGAAGATGGTCTGTCGGAATGAATTCTTCCAATGGATATGTAGTATAGTGTATTATTCGCTTCATGAATTTGCGCGGCATCGACCTGAACCTCCTTGTCGTCCTCGACGCGCTGCTCGACGAGGCGCATGTCAGCCGTGCCGCGCATCGACTGAACATGTCGCAACCTGCCGTCTCAAGCGCTCTTCAGAGATGTCGGGACCTGTTCGGGGATCCCCTGCTTGAGCGCGGACGCGGCGGCATGACCCGCACGATCCTGGCACAGACACTGCGCGCGCCGTTGCGATCCATCCTGTCGGAGGTGGATGCGCTTATCGATCGCGGGGACGTGCCCTTGGACCGGATCGAACGCGTGGTGCGCATCACGACAGCCGACGATCCCGCTGCCATGCTTGCGAGCCCCTTGTTCGATGAGATCTCACGGTCTGCACCTGGCATCGCCATCGTGTTCAAACCGTGGCAGGGCCAAGAGGCCGTCACGCGGGAAATTCTGGACGGGGCGACGGACATCGCCATCGCTGTCCTGGATCGCGAGATCGAGAACGTAGAAATTCGGAAGCTGGTCGACGTCGACTACGTGGTTGCCATGCGGCGGGATCATCCTGCCGCTGTCGGTTTCACACTCGATGCCTGGCTGGCCTGGCCGCATGTCGTCGTGTCCGGTCGGGGCGATGTTCGTACGCCGCTCGATGCGCAATTGGCGACTTCCGGGCGACGACGCCGCGTCGGCCTCACCGTTTCGTCGTTCCAGCTTGTGCCCAGGGTGCTGGCGGAGACCGATCTGATCGCCATGCTTCCGCAGCATAGCGTAGCAGCGCAGTCCGAATTCGATCTAGTCCTTCACCAACCGCCGGTTCCGGTCGATGGTTTTCCGTTGCACATCGCCTGGCACGCCCGGCAGAACCGCGACGCAGCCGTCCAGCATGTTGTAGAGATCATTCGCGCCGTGTTTCGACAGGCGGGCGTTTGACTTCCCGGCAGGCGCTGGACATGGCGCGAGCCTCATCCATGAGCCGAGGTCAGCTCTGGACGCGGTCGGACGAGCGCCGAGGCGGATGACCATTGAAGCGCTCGGGAAGCCGCTGTTCCTTGAACGCCCCATCGATCCAGTCGATGAAGGCACGTGTCTTGGGCGGGAGAAAGCTCCGCGAGGCGTAGTACACTGAAATTCCCCCATCATCCGCGTACCAGTCCGGGAGCAGGCGGATCAAGCGACCCTCCTCAAGGTCCGACAAGACTTCGGCCACGTTAAGGAGGGTGATGCCGAGCCCGAGCCGCGCGGCCTCGCGCATCGCACCCGGCTCATTCAGCACGACATTCTCTGGGAGTGCTGCCGCCATCTCCTGCCCCGCTCCGTTGCGCATGGTCAACTGCCGGATACGACCTGTTCGCAGCACGCGCATCGCAATTCCGTCGAAATCGGCAAGCCCGGCCGGATCGGTCGGACCGCTTCGGCCCGCCATGTAGTCTGGCGAGGCCACGGCGACGACATGTAGCGGCGCAAGCCTGCGGGCGACCGTCCCCGGTGCGCGTTCGATCGCGCCACCGATGGCGGCATCGTACCCTTCCGCGACCAGATCGACGACGCGGTTCTCGAAATGCCATTCGGCTCGAATCAATGGATACTGCGCGAGGAAACCGGGCAGCAGTGGCAGCACATGCGCGAGCCCGAACGAGGGCGGCATGCTGAGCTTGAGCGTGCCGGTCGGCGTTGGCCCCTGCGCGGCGACCGATGAAATGGCGCCTTGAAGCCTGTCGAGCGGTTCTCCCACCGAGGCGAGAAAACTCTCCCCCGCTTCGGTGAGGTTTAGCCCGCGGGTGGTCCGGTGGAAGAGCCGGACGCCCAGATTGCGCTCCAACATGGCGACGCTGCGGCTGACTGCGGCTGGCGTCAACGCAAGCATACGGGCACCGCCTGAGAAGCTGCCGCACTCTGCGCTTCGTACGAACGCTTCAAGATTCGAAAGAGTTTCCATGCTCCTAGCTTCAACGATTCATTGAAAGAAATGCAAGCCGATCGCGACTAACGCGGACGGCCCACAACGAAGATATTCCCTCTATTCGCAGCGCAATGAGCCGCGAGAACGGAAATCACTCAAACCAAGGTCGCCTGACCAAAGCCAATTCGCGATATCCCGCACTTGGTCCGGTCGCCCTTCGAGTAACGAAAGGAGCAAAACCATGCCTTCCACTCGTCGACTGCCTCTGACGCTCAATCGTCGCGATGCCCTGTTCGCGGCCTCGGCGCTCATCGCGAGCACCGGTCTTCTGCCGGGTGCCGCATATGCCTCCGAACCCACAAAACTCGACCTGCCATCAGGAGAACCTTCCATGGGCTACATCACCACCAACGATGACGTGCAGATTTTCTACAAGGACTGGGGTCCGCGCGACGCCCAGCCCATCGTCTTCCATCACGGCTGGCCGCTCAGCTCTGACGACTGGGACGCTCAGCTTCTGTTTTTCCTCGCAAACGGGTATCGCGTCATCGCTCATGACCGGCGCGGGCATGGACGCTCAAGCCAGGTCACCGAAGGGCATGACATCGACCACTACGCCGCCGACGCTCTTGCCGTCGCCGAGGCGCTGGATCTGCGGAACGCGGTCCATATCGGCCATTCGACCGGTGGTGGCGAGGTGGCACGCTATGTGGCCCGATACGGCGGACCGGCCGGCCGCGTGGCCAAGGCCGTCCTCGTCGCCGCGATCCCGCCGCTGATGCTGCGGACCGACAGCAACCCCGAGGGCACGCCGATGGAGGTCTTCGACACCTTTCGGGCGGCGCTTGCCGGCAATCGCGCGCAGTTCTTCCGGGACGTGCCGGCAGGTCCCTTCTACGGCTTCAACCGAGAAGGCGTGGAGGTCCAGGAGGGCGTCATCCAGAACTGGTGGCGCCAGGGCATGATGGGCAGCGCAAAGGCGCATTATGACGGCATCACGGCTTTCTCCGAGACCGATCAGACCGAGGACCTGATGGCGATGACCGTTCCGACTCTTGTTCTGCACGGCGAAGACGATCAGGTCGTCCCGATCGCCGCATCGGCGCTGAAGGCGGTCGATCTTCTGCCCGACGGCACGCTGAAGACCTATCGCGGGTTCTCGCACGGCATGCTGACGGTGAATGCCGACGTGCTGAACGCCGATCTGCTGGCCTTCATCACGGCCTAGGCGATGAGCGGCGCGGCGGCGACGCCGCGCCTTTCCGCAGATTTTCCCACCGGCCCCATGCGCCACGAGAAAGGAAACGATTCATGTCCAACCGAAACGCCATCTTCCCCGAAAACCGGCATGCGCTCTACGAGGCGCATGGTTATTCCGCTGCCGTTCGCTCCGGCGATCACCTGTTCGTCTCCGGTCAGGTCGGCAGCCTGCTCGACGGCTCACCGGAGCCAGACTTCGCCAAGCAGGTCGAGTTGGCCTTCCAGAACCTCGAGGCCGTGCTCGCAGCAGCCGGGGCGAGCTTCGACGACATCATCGACGTGACCAGCTTCCACACGGATCCCGAGACCCAGTTCGCGACGCTCATGCCGGTGAAGGACCGCTACTTCCCGGCGGCTCCCCACCCGGCATGGACGGCGGTCGGCGTTAACTGGCTGGCAGGCTTCGACTTCGAAATCAAGGTCGTGGCCCGCATACCCGATCGCACTTAGCAGCAGCTGACCGGCGATAATGCGGCCCCGAGAGCGGGAGAGAAATGCGGGGCTGCCCTTTCGCAAACCTCTGACATCCGAAAGAGATAAAATATGACGACTTTTCCGACAACAACGCGTTACAGATCCCAACAGGTGGGCGATGTCGACGTATTCTATCGCGAGGCCGGACCGGCCGATGCCCCTGTGATCCTGTTGCTGCACGGGTTCCCGACAGCCAGCCACATGTTTCGAGACCTGATCCCGCTTCTGGCGGATCGCTATCGGCTCATTGCACCCGACCTGCCTGGTTTTGGCCAGACCAAGGCACCGCCTCGCGGGACGTTCGACTACACGTTTGATCGACTAGCCCAAGTGATTGAAGGGTTCACTGACGCCTTGTCGCTCAATCGCTATGCGCTCTACATCTTCGACTATGGCGCGCCGGTGGGTCTGCGCCTTGCGATGCGTCACCCCGAACGGATCTCCGCGATCATCAGCCAGAACGGCAACGCCTACACCGATGGTTTCAGCGACCAGTGGGGACCATGGGAGGCCTATTGGCGCGACGGGAGCGACGCAAACCGTGAAGCCTGCCGCCCGTCACTGTGGCCCGACACGATCAGGAACTGGCAATACGGCACCGGAGCCGATCCCGAGCGTCTTTCTCCCGATGGATACGAACTCGACATCGCCTATATGGCCCGGCCCGGTGCGGAGGAAATCCAGCTCGACCTGATCCGCGACTACCGCACCAATGTGGCGCTCTATCCGGATTTCCACGCGTATTTCCGTCAGCACCGTCCGCCATTGCTGGCCACTTGGGGGCGTCATGATCCGGCCTTCATTCCCGCGGGCGCTACAGCCTACAAGGGTGACCTGCCAGACGCCGAGGTGCATCTGCTTGATGCGGGACACTTTGGGTTGGAGACGCACGCTGCCGAAGTTGCCGCGCTGATACGTGAGTTCCTCGGTCGCGTTCTGTCGATGGGAAACCGAGGCACCGATGCGCTCTCAATGTCCGGAAACTAAATAGCGGAGTGGAAAGCCATCTGGGCCTGCTTTCTGGAGGATCGGACCGATTCCCAAACGATATGAGGAAGGTAAATTGGACCGTTGTGCGATCCCTGTGCAATGCTTCGAAAACCGGGACGGGATCGTTTGAAAAGCAGTGATTATGAATCATCCATGCACTTCGATGATTGACCGCGTCGTCTGCACAGCCGCCGCAAGCTGGGTCCTGTCTGCCTCCTTGAGCCCCAGTCCAGCTAGATCGAACGACAATTGACCGGACCCACCGCCACCCGCCGCAGCGCGTGCTGCTCGGCCG
>Ga0208112_100305_pt1 | contig 55989 bp, 49 predicted proteins | sample HotLakConsoUCCLE_FD_184736 | JGI IMG/M metagenome (GOLD analysis project Ga0208112, IMG submission 184736) | Hypersaline microbial mat communities from Hot Lake, Washington, USA - Hot Lake Consortium UCC-LE (SPAdes) (version 2) ...
TCGTTGAGTAATTGAAACCGTCGCTGACTCAAAATCCCACATCGCGGCCAGAAATAAGTTGGCCTGCGGCCAAAATAATTTATCTCACGGATTCAGGATCAAAAGAATCTAGTCGTATTCCGCGCGAGTTTCCAAAATTCCGCAGTCAATTCTGCTTCCGCGGGACCCCAAGGATCCTCCGAAGCGCATCCCCTTCTTCGCAGGCAAGTCAGCCGGGATATTCCGAAAACAGGTACTTCCTCAGATTTTCCGCCTCCAACTCGTTGACCTTCAATAGCCAACGCGTCACGTCGCCAATCGAAACCATGCCCGCGAGCTGGTTCCCGTCGAAGACCGGCAGGTGGCGGACGCGTTTTTCCGTCATCAGTTGCATCGTGTCCTCGACCGAAGTGTCCACCGTGATCGACCGGAACCTCCGCGTCATGACCTCGCGAACCGGCGTCACGGCCGGATCGCGCCCCTCCGAAACGATGCGAACGAGCACGTCGCGCTCGGTGAAAATCCCGACGCTTTCGCCCTCCGCTTCGACCAGTAGCGAACCGATCCGGAGGCGGTTCATTTCGGCGACCGCGTCGGCCACCGAGGACTCCGCGCCGATACAGTGCACGGTGGAGGATTTTTCCTTAAGAACCTGCGCGACCGTGACTTTATTGAGGGGCATTCCCGGAGCATAGGCTATTTTCAAACGGCTGCAATCCCCTTTCGCAAGTCAGGTGCGGCCGGGATTTACAACAGCGCTTCCAGGTTCCTTCAGGGGCTCCGGCGGCCCGACCCGGCCGCCAGATCGGCATAGCCCTCCCGGAAACTCGGATAGGCCGGCCGCCAGCCGAAGGCTTCCTTGGCCTTGCGGTTGAGGATCTTCCGGTCCGGCATACGACCGCCCCGCCGCGCCAGACGGGGGGAGACCTGCTCCGGTTCGAAGCGGGGCGTCGGCTGTCCCAGACGCTCCGCCAGCCAGCCGACGACGGTTTCCTTCGGCGCCGGGCAGTCGTCGGCGAGATTGTAGATCCCCGACGGCGCGCTCCGACGGGGATCGAGCGCCAGAAGAAGGGCGGAGACGATGTCTTCGAGACGGATCATGTTCAGGTGGTAGTCGCCCCGCCCCGGAATGACGCCCTCCCCTTCACGGACCTGATCGATCAGGTAATGACGGCCGGGGCCGTAAATGCCCGCCAGACGGAAAATATAAAAAACCTCCGGTCGGGCCGCCGCGAGGAGCGCTTCCGATTCCAAAAGCACGCGTCCGGTGGCCGGAGCCTCCGCCGTGTCCGCTTCCTCGTCCACCTCGATCCCTCCGTCCTGCGGATAGACCGAAGTGCTGCTGGTATAAACGTACCGCCGCGCACCCCGCCCGCCGAGCCATTCGAGGATCGAGCGCTGCCCTTCAAGATAAGAGCTCCGGTAGCCCTCCAAGCCGCCCCCGGCCGAACTCACGCAATTCACGACCGCACCGTAATCGCCATGGACCCGCGGGTGCCAGTCCCTCGACTGCAAGTTCGCCTCGATGACTTCCGCCAGACCGAGTTCCCTCAAGGCCTGCGCCGCGGCAGGATTGCGGGTCAAGGCGCCCACCCGGGCGCCCCCTGCAATCAGCGTCCGCGCGAGGGCGGCGCCGAGGTAGCCGCAGCCGAAAATAAAGACGGATTCCGGGACTTGGTTCGACATGAGTCCATAACATCCTTGGACTTGTGCCCTTCCGCAAGCCGTTACAAGCTTCGCCGCCAATGACCGAGCCCGCGCCCCAGTCCGATCCTGCTTCCGAGCCCGAGCGCGTCCGCGCCTACCTGCTCGATCTCCAGGATCGCATCTGCGAGGCGGCCGCCCGGACGGACGGAGGGGCGGACTTCCGCGAAGAGAGCTGGACCCGCGAGGAGGGCGGCGGCGGCCGTTCGCGGGTGCTCGAAGGCGGTCGCCTCTTCGAAAAGGCGGGCGTCAACTTCTCCGACGTCCACGGCCGCGGCCTGCCCCCCTCCGCCACCGCCGGCCGCCCCCAGCTGGCCGGGGCCGCCTTCCGCGCGATGGGGGTCTCGCTCGTCTTCCATCCGGAAAACCCGCAGGTCCCCACCACCCACATGAACGTGCGCTTTTTCCACGCCACGCCGACCGGAGGCGAGCCGGCCTGGTGGTTCGGCGGCGGCTTCGACCTCACCCCCTACTACGGCTATCGCGAGGACGCCATCCACTGGCACCGCTGCGCCCGCGGCGCCTGCGATCCTTTCGGCGAGGACCTCTACCCGCGCTTCAAGCGAAACTGCGACGCCTACTTCCACCTCGCCCACCGCGGCGAAGCCCGGGGCGTCGGCGGCATTTTCTTCGACGATTTCTCCGAGGGCGGCTTTGAAAACGCCTTCGCGCTCACCCGCTCGGTCGGCGATCACTTCCTCCCCGCCTACGGCCCCATCGTGGAGCGGCGCCGGTCCGCCCCCTTCACCGAGGCCCAGCGGCGCTTCCAACTCTACCGCCGGGGCCGCTACGTCGAGTTCAACCTCATCTACGACCGGGGCACCCTTTTCGGCCTTCAGTCGAAAGGCCGAACCGAGTCCATTCTCATGTCCCTCCCCCCCCTCGTCCGCTGGGACTACAACTGGCAACCGGAACCCGGCAGCCCCGAGGCCGATCTCTACGAGACCTTCCTCCAGCCCCGGGACTGGGCGGAGGAGAAAGCCTGAGCCAAGGCATCCGAACTTGCACGACGAAGCGCGAACACCGGCAGCCGCCCGGCCGATTACTGGACGCTGAAAGTCGAGCCTTCGACCTTCGATGTTCGACTCTCATCCACAATTGCCTCTCCCTTCCCGACTCAACCACATATGACCTCCCGCCAACGCTTTCTCGCCGCCGCCCACTGCCGCCCGACCGACCGCCCGCCCGTCTGGCTGATGCGCCAGGCCGGCCGCTACCTGCCCGAATACCGCGAGATGAAAACGCGGCACGACTTCCTCACCATGGTGCGGACTCCGGAACTCGCCGCCGAGGTGACGCTTCAGCCGCTGCGGCGCTTCCCCCTGGATGCGGCCATCATCTTCTCGGACATTCTGGTTATCCCGGAAGCCCTCGGCCAGGGCTACCACTTCCGCGACGCAGGCGGCATCGGCATGGACTACCTGCTCGACAGCCCGGCGAAGATCGACGCCCTGGAGGCCGATCGGGCCGCGGAGCGCCTCTGCTACGTCGGCGACGCGCTTCGCTTGACCCGGGAAAAACTCGGCGAGGATACCGCCCTTCTCGGCTTCTGCGGCTCCCCCTGGACGCTCGCCTGCTACATGGTCGAAGGCGGATCGGCCAAGGATTTCACCGCCATCAAACAGCTCGCCTGGGAGCGGCCCGAGCAGTTCGAGGCATTGATGGAGAAATTGACCGGGGCCCTGATCGATTACCTGCACCTCCAGGTCGATGCCGGGGCGGACGCCGTCCAGATCTTCGATTCCTGGGCCGCGATTTGCCCGACCAGCCATTTCGAAGCCTGGTCGCTGCGCTGGATTCACCGCGTGATCACCGGCTTGAAGGGACGCGTGCCGGTCATCCTCTACGCCAAAGGCATGGGTCACAAGGCCGCCGACCTGATCCACACCGGCGCCAAGGTCCTCAGCCTCGACTGGACCCTCAACCTGCGTCGCACCCGTCAAAACCTCGGCCACGGCATCGCGGTGCAGGGCAACCTCGATCCGGTCGTGCTCACCACCACGCCCGAGATCACCCGTCGCGAGACCGCCCGCGTGCTCAAGGACGCCGGCTCGGAACCCGGCTTTATTTTCAACCTCGGCCACGGCATGCTTCCCTCCGCCAAGGTCGAATGCGTCGACGCCCTCATCCAAACGGTGACCGCATAGGAAAATCCTCCCCGGCATGAGAACCTGCATTATCGGCGCCGGCATCACCGGCCTCGCCACCGCCTGGCAGCTGAAGCGCCAGGGCGCGGAGGTTCTTCTGCTGGAGCAGTCCGGGACGGCCGGAGGTGCCATCCGCTCGGTCCGGCGCGGGGGCTACCTCGCCGAGGAGGGGCCGAACTCGATCCAGCTCAACTCCCTCGAGATCGAGGAATTTTTCGAAAGCATTCCCGGCCTCGGCCACGAACTCGTCGCCGCCGAACCCGCCGCGAAGAAACGCTTCATCGTCCGCGGCGGAAAACCGCTGGCCGTTCCGATGGGCCCCTGGCAGGCCGTCCGCAGCCCGCTCTGGTCTTTTTCGGGCAAGCTCCGCGTGCTGCGGGAACCCTTCGTCGCCCCCGCCGCGGCCGATGTAGAGGAGAGCGTGGCCGCTTTCGTCCGCCGCCGCCTCGGAGACGAACTCTACCGCTACGCCATCAATCCGCTGGTCGGCGGCATCTACGCGGGCGATCCCGAGCGCCTCTCCCTGCGCCACGCTTTTCCCAAGCTGCATGCCCTGGAGCAGGCGCACGGCGGACTCATCCGCGGCGCGCTGGCGAAGATGCGGGAAGCCCGGCGCCGACCCGGCCCTAAGCCGAACAAGCGCATCGTCAGCTTTCGCGAAGGCCTCGATAGCCTAACGCGGCGAATCGCCGAAGCCCTCGGCGACAAGCTGCGCTGCGGCGTATCCATCGATTCGATACGGCAGAGCGCCGATGAAAAATGGAGCGTCCAATGGACGGCCGACGGCAGCCCGCAAAGCGCCGACTTCGACCGGCTGATCCTGACGGTCCCGGCCCACCGCCTGCCTTCGCTGCCGCTGCCCGATTCTCTGGGCACGGCCCTTGCGCCGCTCGATGCGATCGAGTACCCGCCGGTTTCCGTGCTCAGCCTGGGCTACCGGCGCGAGCAGGTCGCGCACCCGCTCGACGGTTTCGGCGCGCTGGTGCCGGAGTGCGAGGGGCGGAAGATCCTCGGCGTCCTTTTCCCCTCCTCCGTCTTTCCGGGCCGGGCGCCCGCCGACCGGGTCCTCCTCACCGTATTCGTCGGCGGCACCCGCCAGCCGGAACTCACGAGCGACGATCCCGAGTCGCTGCTGCGGATCGTCGGCCCGGAACTCGATTCGCTGCTGGGCGTCCGCGGCGAGCCGGACTTCGTCCATCTCAAGCACTGGCCCAAGGCCATTCCCCAATACACCCTAGGCTACGGCCGCATCTTCGAACACATCGCCACCGCCGAAGCCGCCCACCCCGGCCTCCGTCTGGCCGGCAACTACCGCACCGGCATCTCCCTGACCTATTGCCTCGAGGCCGCGCTCAGCGAGGGAGGATCTTCCCGAACGGCTGCGAAAACGGATCGGATCATTCCGCCGCCTCGATAAGCTTTTCGCCTTCCTCGTTTAGCTCTTGGAGACGCTTCGTGCGCTCTTTCATAAAAGCCGTCATCTCCTGCTGCATCTTGTTGGATGCCTGCATGATCGCGGGCATCATCACTTCCATCGATTTCCGCTGGATCTCGGGCATCTTCTCGATCGAGGCTTGGCCCGCCGGGGTGGTGTAAAAGTTCGCCATCCCCGCCAATTCCTCCTGCGAAAAGACCTCCGCATAGGCTTCCGTCAATCCCGCTTCGATCGGCGCCCAGTCGATTTCGGAAAACATCGACCGCATGGCCTTTGCCTGGAATTCGATCGGCTCCTCGTCCGTTTTTCCATCGGGGGAAGCCTGCGCCAACTGCCGGCGCAAGATATCGCTCATCGCGTTCATCTGAGCCTCCAGAGAATCGTCGATCATCTTTTCGAAATTCATCAGCTCCATCAAGCGCCCGGCTTCCTTCATCCGCTCGTCCATCGAGCCCGGATCCGCCGGGGACGCCTTCGATCCGGCGAGGGAAATCTCAAACTCACGGCCATCGCGGACGAGGGTCAGCGTCTCTGTTTCACTGTCGTATTCGGATAGCTCATACGCTCGAAAACTCTGGCCGATCTTCAACCAGCCGCCGCCGCTTCCCACGGAATCGGTAATCGAAAAGGCTTGGGTATCCCCCAAGTTCAAAACTCCCCTCAAAAGCAGCTCGGGCGCTTCATCGGACGCCGAAGCGGAACTCGCGGCGAGGCAAATGGAAAAGGCCGATAAAAGAAGGAAAAGCTCACGCATAGGAGCGTTAATTTGCAGAAAGGCACTGCCGAAGCGACGAAAAAAAGAATCCTCTGCGACCGCGGCAAGCGACGACTCACTCCCGCAAGCCCCGCTCCAGCCAATCGGCGGCGCTGGTGCCGTGGTCCGGGCGGAGGAGCTCCCGCAGCTCGGACGCGCCGGCGGCGGCCTCGGCGGCGGCCTTCGGTTCGCGGAGGGCGCGGGACAGTTCGGCCCCCAGCGCCTTCGGCTGCGCCGCCCCTTGGATGTACTCGGGATGCAGCGGACGCTTCAGCAGCAGGTTGGAGATCCCGATGTAGTCGATCCGCACCAGCGCCCGGCCGAGCCAGTAGCTGAGCGGATTCAGCCGGTAAACGATCGCGCCCGGGATGCCCGATAGCGCGACCGAAAGCGACATCGTGCCCGAGCTCATCAAGACGGCCGAGGCGGGCAGCGGCTCGTCGTCCTTTTCCACCAGCTCGACCCGCTCCTTTAAATCCGCGTGCTGCGCGAGCACCGCCTCCAGCACGCGGCGGATGCCTTCGCTCGGATAAACGACCCGTGCCCGCAGATCCGGCAGGTCCGCCAAGGCCTCTCGAAATCCGGCCAGCAAAAGCGGGAAGATCCGCCCGACCGCCTGGCGGCGACTGCCCGGCAAGAGAAGCGCCGGCGCCTCCTTTGCGTGGACGAAGGGCAGGCGGTGGGCGGACTTGGCGAAGGGATGCCCGACGAATTCCACGGGCAGCCCGGTGTCCGCGAAGCAGTCCACCTCGAAGGGAAAAATCACGCCCAGCCGGTCGAGGGTCGCCTCCATTTGAAAGCGCCGCTTCGCCTTCCAGGCCCAAATTTGAGGTCCGATGTAGTAGCTCAGGGCGATGCTTCCCCCGCCCTTTCGGCTCAAGCCGCGTCGCCGCAGCCGTTCGGCCAGGCGAAGGTTGAAACCGGGGTAGTCGACGAAGCAAATCTGCCGCGGCCGATGGCGCTCGATCCAATCAACGGTGCGGTCGAAGAGCGACTTGAAGAAGCCGTAGTGGCGCAGGACTTCGACGAAGCCGACGATCGAGACGGCCGTCAGGTCGTAAAGCAACTGCGCGCCCGCCGCCTGCAGGCGGACCCCGCCCAGACAGGCCACCCGCAGGTTCGGATCGCGCGCCCGCAGCTCGGCCACCAGCTCGGCGGCATGTTCGTCGCCCGAGTGCTCGCCCGCCACCAACAGCAGGTCGACCGGGCCTTCCGGCGCGGGCAAATCGACGGGGATGGGAATTGAATCGCTCATTCGGAAGGCGCCTCGAAATCGGAGTCGAAGAGCCGGGCTCAGCCCGCGCGGCGGCCGTCCCGGATCAATTCGGTGATCTGGATCGCCAGTTCCAGGGCCGACTTGCCGAGCTCCGCCCCCACCTTCGGCTCGCCCGCGTTGCGGACCACTTCGGTGAACGATTCCAGCTCCAGCTTGAGCGGCTCGTCCTTCTCGATCGGGATCTCCTCGCGGACCAGTTCGATGCCCTCCTTCCGCAGGAAATGCCCGGCCTGGTTCATGAAGTCGAGCGAGAGGTAGTTCGAAGGCTGGAAGATGCGGATTTCGCGGACCTTCTTCTGGCTGACGCGGCTGGTGTTGATGTTCGCCACGCAGCCGTTTTCGAAGGTGATCCGCGCGTTTGCGATGTCCTCGCTGCCCGAAAGGACGTTCACCCCGACGGCCTCGACCCGGGCGACCGGCGAGCGGACCAGCGCGAGGATCACCCCGATGTCGTGGATCATCAGGTCCAGCACCACGCCCACCTCCGTGCCGCGCGGGTTGAAGGGAGCGAGCCGGTCGGCGGTGATGTACTGCGGCCGGGTGACCGCGTTCTCGAGGTAGGCCATGACCGGGTTGTAGTGTTCGATGTGGCCGACCTGCACGATGCAGCCACCCTTTTTGGCGGCCGCCAGAATCTGTTCGGCCTCCGCCAGGCTGGTGCAGAGCGGCTTTTCGATCAGCAGATGGCAGCCGCCCGCCAGCAGCGGCACGGCCACCTCGCAGTGCAGGTCCGTCGGCACCACCACACTGACCGCCTGGCAGACCGCCGCCAGCTCCGCCGGCGATGCGAAGCGCTCGCAAGCGTACTTCCCGCAAATTTCCTCCGCGCGGGCATCATCCGCCTCGACGATCCCGACCAAGTCGCAATTTTCAAGCGCGGCGTAGATCCGCGCGTGGTGTTGACCCAGGTAGCCGGTGCCGACCACACCGCAGCGAATCTTGGAGATTTCAGACATGGCTCCATCAAGCCGGTATCGCCCCAGCCTGACAAGTCCGGAGGGCAGGACATTGACGGCTCTGAAACCTTTCGGCAGGAAAAACAGGGGCCGCGAGCGGCCCATGCCGCTCGTTGAGTTCCTTGGAGCTTTGGACTCGGGAAGACCGCTCTTAACATCGAAAAATCCATCCTCATGCCAAAAAACCTCTCGACGGGGAGTGAATTTTCATCACATTAATGAACATGCGTTCAATCGAACTTTTTTCCGGAGCCGGCGGCTTGGCTCTGGGCTTGGAACGAGCGGGATTCGATTCGGTGGCCCTTTTCGAAAGAGATTCGAATGCCTGCGATACCTTGCGGCAAAACAGGCCGGCATGGAATGTCGTCGAGCGCGACGTACGGCAGGTCGATTATCGCCGGTTCGGTCCGATCGACCTCGTGGCCGGGGGCCCCCCCTGTCAGCCTTTCTCGATGGGCGGAAAAGCGAGAGGGTTCGACGACGCCCGAGACATGTTTCCCGAAGCGGTCCGCGCCGTACGGGAATTACATCCGAATGCGTTTTTATTCGAAAACGTGCGCGGCCTGCTGCGACCGGCCTTCGCGAATTACGTGGAGTACGTTCGCCTCCAGCTCACCTATCCTGAATTTCCTATCTCCGTAAACGCTGATTGGGAAACGAACCTTCGGCGGCTCCAAAGACACCGAACCTCCAAAAATTTGGAAGGCGAGCTAACTTACAAGGTCGACATCCATCTCGCCGATGCCGCCGATTACGGTGTCCCTCAGCGCAGACATCGCGTGTTCTTTGTTGGGTTTCGAACCGATCTCGATGTCGGCTGGTCGTTTCCACCACCCTCGAATTCGTGCGACGATCTGATTCGAGAGAAATATGTAAGCGGCCGATACTGGAAGGAATATGGCCTCCAAGCTCCGGCTCCGCCAACAAAGCTACTCAAGAAGATCGACTTCCTTCGCTCCGGCGATTTGATACCGGCGACGGAAAGATGGCGAACCGTTCGCGATGCATTGGATGGACTACCCGATCCGCGTTACGGGTCGCATTTCGCGAACCACAAATTTCAATCCGGAGCGAAGAGCTATCCTGGACACACCGGGAGCCCTCTGGACGAGCCCTCCAAAGCGCTCAAAGCGGGCGACCATGGCGTTCCCGGTGGTGAAAATATGCTGCGCCACCCAAATGGTCGCGTCCGCTACTTCACTGTCCGCGAGTCCGCTCGTATTCAGACCTTCCCGGACGATTTCATCTTTCCCGGCTCATGGACCGAAAGCATGCGACAACTGGGCAATGCCGTGCCGGTCAAACTCGCCGAAGCGGTCGCTTCATCGATTGCTCGAAAGATCCGTCCATTTGCAAAATCCCAAGCTTGCCGGACGAACAATGGCGTGTTGGAACATGGCCCATGTCGAAGTCCATCGCAGACGGTATAACGCTGAATGAAATTCTGAAGCAAGTCGTTTGCCTGCGTCGATCGATCGCCCAATACGACCCTTCGCCGGAAGACACGCGATCACGTGCGAACAAGCGATTTGTCGGCGAATCCGGAAAGCTCTTGTCCGAACTCCGAGAACTTCGTGAAACCGTTTCGCCGGTGCACTTCGGCCCCATCGGCATTACCTTGGGGCGCTCCGATGGTATCGCTAAATTCTTCGCGTTCAGCTTCGCCAACCAAGCAAGGAAACCGTTGAAGTGCTTAAACGATGCTCCGTTCTTTGGATCGGGCGTCTACGCAATTTATTGTGTCCGTCTTGGTGAAGCGTGCTACCGACCACTGTCGAAAAGCGAAACTCCCATTTACGTCGGTAGGTCGAGGCCGTTAAATGCCAATGCCGAAACGGTCGAAGAGCAAGGGAAAGCTCTTTTTAAGAGGCTGAAAGAACACTCGAAGAGCATTGGCAAGGCGGAGCTGAGTCTGGCTGATTTCGAGTATCGAGCGGCACCGATTCAAACCGGAATGGAGGCGGCTGTCGAAGATTTCATGATTCGGCTTTTCAAGCCGATCTGGAACAAGGAGGTTAAAATCTGCTTTGGCATAGGCAAGCACGGGGACGACCCGGGGACGCGCCAAAATAAAAGATCACCATGGGATACGATGCACCCTGGACGCAGCTGGGCGGATGGAACGAAGGAGAATCAGATGGCAAGGTCCGATATTGAAGGGAAGATCGCCGATCACCTACGCGCAAACCCTGTGATCCGAACCAAGGCCGATTTGTTTAAGCGACTAGCCTTGGGGTAGTCGAGCGGCGAAGTCGCTCGTCGAAACGAGAGCGGCCCCCTACCCGAACTTTGTGTTTCAAAGGCACCGAGTGGCAAGCACCATGCGAAGGTCCTCCAGTAAGCCCGACCCCGGCGCGCCCGTTTCTTTTCCCATCGAACGAATCCGCACCTCCCTCTATCCCGCCTACGGGATCGCCAGCCTCGGCAAAGTCGCCGCCGAGGTCATGCTCCAGCTCTACCTCTTCGACTTCTACACCCGCATCCTCGGGCTCAGCCCGATCCTCGCGGGGACCGCTTTCGCCATCGCAATCTTCTGGGATGCGCTGAGCGACTTGGTCGTCTCCGTCGGACTCTTCAAAGCCCGGCAGAAGGGCTTCCTCTACACCAGCATCATCGGGCTCGGAGGCCTGCTGCTGACCGCCACCACGGTCCTCCTTTACCTGCCCTTCGGCGGTTCCTCCCAAGGCTACCTCTTCGTCCACCTGCTCGTCGCCTACGTGCTGGTCAACACCGGCATGACCCTGATCGACCTTCCGCAAAGCGCCCTCAGCGCGGAGCTCAGCGGGCGTGCCGACGAGCGCAACAAGCTGCTCGGCTCGCGACTCGGCTTCGGAATCTTCGGCCTCGCCGTAGGCAGCGCGCTGCCCGGCATCCTTCTCGACGAGGGCGCGGAAAACGCGGCCCGGGCATCCCGGCTCGACAGCGCCTTCGTGCTCGGCGGCTTGATCCTTTTGACCGCCACGCTCACCGCCATTTTCGTCCGACGCAGGGAAAAGCAGACCCTGCGCCGGGAGGGCGTCGACATGCCGAGTCTGGCCGAGGCCCGGGGCGTCTTGGCCGACGGCCCCTTCCTCCGCATTCTGATCGCCAGCGTGGTGGCGGCGGTCGGCCGGACCATCAACGCCGCCCTCGCGCTGATGTATTACCGCTTCGTCCTCGACCTGTCGGAGGCCGACGCCACCCGCGTCATCTTCCCCGTTTTCACCGCCAGCATCATCGTTTCCATCCCCCTCTGGGTCCGCCTGTCCAAGGCGTATGGTAAGCGCCGCCCGGCCTGGATCGCGGTGGCCGGCCTCGGCGTGATGGGGATCATCGCCTACCCGATCCTGCCGGAGGATCGCCTGTTACCCGTCCTCCTGATCTCCGTGCTCGGGGGCGTGCTCTGCGGGGCCGTCTTCCTGGTCGACTCGATGATCACCGACCTCATCGACGCCGACGAGGACCGGACCGGCAAACGCAAGGAATCGCTCTACTTCGCGGTCTGGAAATCAGGCGTCAAGATCGCCCGCGCGCTCGCCTTCGTGGTCATCGGTTTTGGCCTCGACCTGAGCGGCCTCGACCTCTCGCTGGACGAGGTCGGCCCGGCCGCCGAGTGGGGCATCATCCTACTGTTCGGAATCGTCGTCGGGCTTTGCTTCGTCGCCGCCGGATGGCTCATCAAGGGGGCCGAAGTCCCCGAACCCTCGAAAACCTAAGCTAAAAAGCATCATGATCAAAATTGCCTTTGCCCGTTTCCTCGCCCTTCTTAGTTTGGCGTGCATCATGTCCGGATGCGCCTCCAACCACGCCCCGCTCCCCACCCCCGAGCAGGTCGACCTGAAACGCTTCATGGGTCCCTGGTTCGTCCACGGCTACACGCCCCTACTCGTCGACAAGAAGGCCCACAACGCCGTCGAGCACTACTACATGAACGAAAACGGCCGTATCGAGACGACCTATCGCTTCCGCGACGGCGGCTTCGACGGGCCGCTCAAGGCCTACACGCCGAAGGGCTTTCCGGAAGAGGAGGACCCGTCCAACGCGCACTGGCAGATGCAGTTCATCTGGCCCTTCAAGTCGGACTACGTGATCATGTATGTGTCGGAGGACTACAGCCGGACGATCGTGGCCCATCCCAACCGGAAGTACGCCTGGATCATGGACCGGGAGACCTCGATCAGTGATTCGGACTACGCAGCCATGCTGGCCAAGCTTGAAGCCGCGGGCTTCGATCCCGATATCATCCAGCGGCTCCCGCAAGACTGGAGCGAGGAAAGCGATCGACTCGAATACATCCGCAAGATCGGCGCATCCGCTCCCCTCGTCGAGCGCTGACCGCCCGCCGTCGGCGGAGGCGCCGGAGCATCGCCGGCGCGGTGCCTGTCTTCTCCCGACGCGGCGCTCCAAAGTTCCACTACGGCTCGAATCACATCCCAAGTCGGGCTGCGGGATCTTTTTGAATCGCATCGTTGCTTCCCTCGGGCGATAACCCTGGGCATGCGAAGCATGACCGGATTTGGAAGCGGACGCCTGGACCTGCCCGGGCAGGGCATCGGCGTCGAAGTGGAGATCAGCTCCGTCAACCGAAAGACCCTCGACGCCTACGTCAACGTGCCGCGCGAATGGGCCGGACTGGAGCAGCAGTGCCAGGAGTGGCTGCGCGGGGCCTTCACCCGCGGCCGGGTCAACGTGCAGTTGAAGGCCTCGTCGGGGAACGGCGCGGAGGGCGTACTCAGCCTGAGCGAACCCGCCCTCGACCGGAGCTTGGAAGCGCTTCGCAGCTACGCCGCCCGGCGGGACATCCCCTTCGAACCGGACGCGGCCTTGCTCCTCGAATTGGCCCGGACCCTGCGCGACCACTCCGGCCTGCCGGATTGGAAGGACCATGAAGCCGCCATCCGTGAAGCCTTCGAGGCCGCCCTGGCCGATCTGACCAAGATGCGCGAAAACGAGGGAACCGCCCTTGCGGAAGACCTGACCCAACGAATCAATGAATTGGGAGAGCTGGTCGCTGGGATGGAGCGGATCTCACAGAACGCTCCCGCCAAGCACCGCGACGCGCTGCTCGAACGGCTCAAGCAGCTGGACTTGGAGCTCGACGCCTCGGACGAGCGGGTGCTCAAGGAACTCGCGATTTTCGCCGACCGCTGCGATGTCAGCGAGGAGCTCACCCGATTGAAAAGCCACCTCGCCCAGTTCAGCGAGTTCATCGCCGCGGCGGAGCCGACCGGTCGCAAGATGGACTTCCTCTGTCAGGAAATCCTTCGCGAGTTCAACACGGCGGGAAGCAAGACCGGCCAGATCGAGCTCACCCGCGCCGTGATCGAGGGGAAGAACGCCCTCGAACGCATCCGCGAGCAGGTCCAGAACATCGAGTAGCCGAGGCCCCGCCGTGGCCTGTCCGCTTGCGGACGCCCCCCGTCGCAAAAGCCCGCAGCCAACCCGCAACCCCAAGCGGCGGCCCCGCGCGCAAAGCGTAGGGCGGCTCGATGCGCGGCAGCACTTCCGGGCCGCCGGCACGGAAAGCGCGCCCAAGGGCGCACGCCACGGCGAACCGCCGAGCCCCCCGTGGCGTGTCCGCTTGCGGACGCCCCCCGTCGCAAAAGCCCGCAGACAACCCGCAACCCCAAGCGGCGGCCCCGCGCGCAAAGCGCAGGGCGGCTCGATGCGCGGCACCGCGCCCGGGCCGCCGGCACGGAAAGCGCGCCCAAGGGCGCACGCCACGTTAAACGGCCGAGCCCCCCGTGGCGTGTCCGCTTGCGGACGCCCCCCGTCGCAAAAGCCCGCAGCCAACCCGCGACCCAAGCGGCGGCCCCGCGCGCAAAGCGCAGGGCGGCTCGATGCGCGGCAGCACTTCCGGGCCGCCGGCACGGAAAGCGCGCCCAAGGGCGCACGCCACGTTAAACGGCCGAGCCCCCCGTGGCGTGTCCGCTTGCGGACGCCCCCCGTCGCAATAGCCCGCAGACAACCCGCGACCCAAGCGGCGGCCCCGCGCGCAAAGCGCAGGGCGGCTCGACGCGCGGCACCGCGCCCGGGCCGCCGGCACGGAAAGCGCGCCCAAGGGCGCACGCCACGGCGAACCGCCGAGCCCCCCGTGGCGTGTCCGCTTGCGGACGCCCCCCGTCGCAATAGCCCGCAGACAACCCGCAACCCCAAGCGGCGGCCCCGCGCGCAAAGCGCAGGGCGGCTCGACGCGCGGCACCACGAACGGGCCGCCGGCACGGAAAGCGCGCCCAAGGGCGCACGCCACGGCGAACCGCCGAGCCCCCCGTGGCGTGTCCGCTTGCGGACGCCCCCCGTCGCAATAGCCCGCAGACAACCCGCGACCCAAGCGGCGGCCCCGCGCGCAAAGCGCAGGGCGGCTCGATGCGCGGCACCGCGCCCGGGCCGCCGGCACGGAAAGCGCGCCCAAGGGCGCAGGCCACGGTGGATTCAGCCTCAGGCCACGCCGCAGGCTTGGTCGATGGCGGCGAGTTCTGCCTCGGAGAGATCGGGGCCTTCGAGCGCTTTCACATTCTCCTCGATCTGGGAAACGCGGCTGGCACCGATCAGCGCGGAGCTGACCTCCGGATGCCTCAGGACCCAGCGAAGGGCCATTTGCGCGAGGGATTGGCCCCGTGCCTTCGCGACCTCGTTCAGCGCGCGCACCTTCTCCACCTCGGCCTTGACACGATCCTCGTTCAAAAAGGGGCTGTGCCGGTCGCTCGCACGGGAATCCTGCGGGATCTCGTTCAAATACCGGTCCGTCAGGATGCCCTGCGCCAGCGGACAGAAAGCGATCGCGCCGATGCCCTCTTCCTTCAGGACCTCGAGCAAACCCTCCTCGATGCCGCGGTTCAGCAGGCTGTAGCTCGGCTGGTGGATCAGGCAGGGGGTGCCCAGCTCCTTCAAGATCCGCGCGGCCTCGCGCGTCATCTCCGGATTGTAGGAGGAAAGACCCACGTAGAGCGCCTTGCCGGAGCGGACCGCTTGATCCAGCGCGGACAGGGTCTCCTCCAGCGGCGTCTCGGGATCCGGCCGGTGGCTGTAGAAAATATCGACGTAGTCGAGCCCCATCCGGAGCAGGCTTTGGTCGAGGCTCACCAGCAGGTACTTGCGTGAGCCGAACTCGCCGTAGGGGCCGGGCCACATGCGGTAGCCGGCCTTGGTCGAGATGATCATTTCGTCCCGGTAGGCCTTGAAATCCTCCCTCAGGACCTGGCCGAAAAAGCGCTCGGCCGAACCGGGCGGCGGGCCGTAGTTGTTGGCCAGGTCGAAATGCGTGATCCCGAGGTCGAAGGCGCGCCGCAGCATCGCGCGGGCCTTCTCCCCGTCGGAGACGCCCCCGAAATTGTGCCACAGCCCTAACGAAATCGAAGGAAGCTTCAGCCCGCTGCGCCCGCAGCGGCGGTATTCGAGACTTTGGTAGCGGTTCGCGTCGGCTTCGTAACCCATCCGCCGATCCTTCTCCGGTCGACCGCGCCGCGCAAGCCACGAAGGGAAAAAAGTTCGTGCAAGCCGATGATTCCGACATCATAGTCCGACCATGCCTGCCGAAGTCTTGCGGAAACCGGGTGGCTACCAGCCGGTCGTCCAGTTCTCCATTTATGCCGACAACAAAGTCGGCCGCTTGAACGAAATCGTGGGCCTGATGGCGGTGCACGAGGTCCACATCATGGCGCTTTCCATCTTGGACACCACGGACAGTTCGATCGTGCGCCTGATCGTCGACTACCCGGAAGAAGCCCGGCACCTCTTCGTGGCCCACCAGTACGCCTTTACCGTCAGCGAGCTCATCGCGGTGGAAATGGACAGCGAAGCCGACGTCCAGAAAGTGACCTGCGCGCTGGTCCAGGCCGAGATCAACATCCACTACGTCTACCCCTTCCTCTGCCGTCCGAACGGCAAATACGCGATCGCGCTGAGCTTGGAGGACAACGACCTCGCGGCCGAAACCCTGCGCCGAAGCCAGCTCAAGGTCATCGGGCAGGACGAGATCGCCCGGTAAGCTTTCGCCCTTCTTCGCGAAAAAAAAATGCCCCGCGAGTGCCGTATGGGGGGAGTTCTTGGCCTTTTGTGCCTTAGGTGGGTGCTCTCTCGACGGCGTTTGTCTTCCGGTTTACGGCTTGACAGCGACCGCCGAGGGTCGAGCTCCCTTTTGCTGAAGAGTAAAGGACAGAACTCCGATAAGTCTCGAACACCGCAGGGTATTTGAGACGATGCCGACGGTCGCATAGGAATCAACTCCAATCGACCGATTTCGCGCGATCCGGCAGCGCCCTCCGGACCGCCCCCTTTCTCCGGCCGCCGCGCAGTTTCGGATTCGTCACAATTTTGAGGTTGTCATGGGCGGGCGGACGGACGAGATCAGGAGCATGGTCCGGCCGCTCGCAGCTCTCTTCAACCGCGTATTCGTCCTTTCGGAGGCTAAGGCGGAAATCAGCGCGGGCGGATCCGGCGGCCGATTCTAAGCAAAGCGATTTTTCTCCGCAGCTTTGCAGACCCGCAACCGCCGTTCACCCACGGCGGTTTTTTTTAGCTCCATGCACCCTCTCCTTCGAGAAAACAAAAAGACCTTTGCCCTGGCCACGCCGATCATCGCTGGCCAGCTGGGCCAGATGCTGCTCGGCTTGGTCGATACCCTCATGATCGGGCGCATCGGCACGGTCGAGCTGGCGGTGGTGGCCTTCGTCAACGTCATCTTCCATTTCGCCTTCGTGCTCGGTATCGGCCTGTTCGCGGCGGTATCCATCCAGGTCGCCCACGCCTACGGCGAAAACCGCCGCGAGCGGGTGGCGGAGGCCTTTCGGCACGGCTTTCTCGTCTCTTGCGCCTCGGGCTTCGTCTTCGCGGGCCTGCTGCTCGGGACGATCCCCTTTCTCGATGTTTTCCGGCAGCCGGAGGCCGTCACCGCGATGACGCCGGACTACCTCGTCTGGATCGCCCTATCCCTGATACCGATGGTCCCGGCCATGACGATCAAAAGCTTCGCCGAGGCGCTGAACCGGCCATGGACGGTTTTCTGGCTCATGATGGGCGGCGTGCTGGCGAACGTGGTGCTCAACTACCTGTTGATTTTCGGAAACTGGGGCTTTCCCGCGCTCGGTCTGGAGGGCGCGGGCATCGCGACCTTCCTCGCCCGCCTGGGCACGGTCGCGGCGCTCTGGCTCTACCTGCGGCGTTCCGAAGTGCTCTCGCCGCATTTGCCCTCCGTTTGGCGGCGGCCGCTCCGCCGCGCCGAGGTGCTCGACCTCTTCAAAATCGCGGGACCGATCGCCGGCCAGCTGAGCATGGAGTTCGGCGCCTTCGCCTTCGGTGCGCTGCTCATCGGCCAGTTCGGTCCGGCCGCGCTGGCCGCCCACCAGATCACCCTGACCTGTTGCGCGACCAGTTTCATGCTGCCGCTCGGCTTCTCGATGGCCCTGACCATACGGGTCGGACACTCGGTCGGCGGCGGGCATCTCGCCGACTGCCGGCGGATCGTGCTGTCGGCCCACCTTTGCGGACTGCTCATTATGTGCCTCTGCGCACTCGCCTTCGTCTTCGGAGGAGAACTGCTCGCCCGCGCCTTTACGGCGGACCCGGAAGTCATCGCGATCGCCGCCACCCTCTTTACGGTCGCCGCTTTCTTCCAGATCGGCGACGGCGCCCAGGTCCTGTCCAATGGCGCCTTGCGCGGGCTTCGCGACGTCAACCTCCCCACCCTGCTGATCTTCATCAGCTTCTGGCTGATCTCCCTCCCTTTGGGCGCTTTCCTCGCCTTCCGCTCGGACCTCGGGCCGACCGGCATCTGGGCCGGGCTCGCGGCCGGCATCTGCACGGCCGCCGTCGCCCTCACCTGGCGGCTGGCGATCGCGCTTCGTCCCACCCGCACCAATCTGCCGGCGGGGTCCCGCGCCTGAACAGCTTTCGTAGGCAAACCGCCCGAGCGCGGCCGGTCGCCCGCGGACGCTCCGTCGCCGTCCGGTCCGGTCGGGAGGTTCCGCCGCCGGCCTTCGGCCGCCGCCCTAAGCCCTTTCCAGCGTGACGACGTTTTCGATGTGCCGCGTATGCGGGAAAAGGTCGAAGGGCTGGATGCGGACAATGCGGTAGCCCGCCTCGACGAACTCCTTCAGGTCCCGGGCCTGGGTCGAAGGATCGCAGGAGACGTAGACGATCCGCGCGGGGGCGAAGTCGAGCAGTTGCCGGCGGAAGCTTTCGTCGCAACCCTTCCTCGGGGGATCGATCACCACCGCCGTCTCGGCACCCTCGAAACGCAGGCCGCGGAAGATCGCCTCAGCCTTTCCGATCAGGAAGCGGACTTGGTCGAGCTTCGCGATCCGGGCGTTGGCCTGGGCCCAACGCACCGCCGGCTCGCTGATCTCCACCCCCGCGACCTCGGCGAAGCGCTCCGCCGCCGAAATCGCAAAGAGGCCGACGCCACAGTAGGCGTCGACCAGGCAGCGGGCCCCGCCCGCCGATGCCTGGCCGACCACATGCTCCACCATCTTCGGCAGGATAAAGGGGTTGTTTTGGAAAAACTCGCCCGCCTTGAACTGGAAGATCCGCTCGCCCACCCGCTCCGATACGATCGCCTGGGGATCGGTCACCACGCCCTCCAGGACGTCCCGCAGGAGAAGCGTTCCGCCCCGCTGCCGGCGCTTGCGCCCGCCCTCCCGCCGCGCCGCCTCCCGGGCCTCGGGGAGCGCCTCGTTGATGGCCCGGGTGGCGATCGGGCAATGCGGCACGTCGACGATGCGGTTGCGCCGACCGTGCATGAGGAAGCCGATCGGCTGGCGGCCCTCGCGGTCGGGCCGGTTGTAGTGCGGCGTGATCTTCGAGCGGTAGCCGTAGACCTCGGGCGAGCCGATCGCGAGCTCGACCGGATGCTCGAAACCGCCGATCTTCCGCATCAGCTCGGCCACCTGCGCGGTCTTCTCCCGCAACTGGCGTTCGTATCCGATATGCTGATACTGGCAACCCCCGCAGGTCTGGAAAAGCGGGCAGGCCGCCGCGACGCGGTCCGGCGAGGGCGCGAGCACCTCCAGCAGGTCCGCCTCGGAGTAGTTCGGATGGTTGCGGAAAATCCGCACCCGCGCCCGCTCCCCGGGGATGACGAAGGGCGTCATCACGACCCAGCCGTCGACCCGTCCGATCCCCATGCCAAGGTTGCTCAGCCGCTCGATTTCGACTTCGAGTTCGGCGTGGTAGGCGAAAGGTTCGGCGACAAAGTTTTTCGGGGTTTCCTGGGACATGGGCAGACCTTGTGGCGACAAATCGACCGGGCGGAAAGTTTAGAATTCACAGCCTCCCACCCTCCCCCCAACCTTCGCGGGATGGACGAGAGCTACATCCAGAGCGTCAACAACGACCAGGTGAAGAACCTCGTGAAGCTGCGGGAGCGCAAGCACCGCGACCGCCAGGAGCGCTTCGTGGTCGAAGGCCTGCGGGAGCTGGGCCATGCGCTCGCGGCCGGCGTGCCGGTCGAGACGGTGTATTTTTGTCCCGAACTTTTTCCGGGCGACGCCCATCCGGATTTCGTCGACCGCCTGCGGCTGGAGAACGAGGTCGGGCTTGTGCGCCTGAGCGCCGAGGCCTTTCGCAAGGCGAGCTACCGCGAAGGTCCCGACGGCCTGATCGCCCAAGCGCGCCAGCAGGACCGCTCGCTCGACGAGCTCGACCTGCCGGCCGCGCCGCTCCTGCTGGTGCTCGAGGGCATCGAGAAACCGGGCAACCTCGGCGCCCTGCTCCGGAGCGCGGACGGGGCCGGAGTCGATGCGGTCGTCCTCGTGGACTGCGTGCTGGACCTTTTCAACCCGAATGCCATCCGCTCCTCCCAAGGTCTGCTTTTCGCGCTGCCCGTCGTTCAGGCGGACCGCGAACCGCTCCTGCGCCGATTGAAAGAAAGGGGCTGCCGGATCGTGGCGACCACGCCGGAATCGGAGCGGCCCCACTGGGCCGTCGACTTCGGCGGACCGACCGCGCTCTTGATGGGCGGCGAAAGCGACGGCCTCTCGAAGTTCTGGCTGGAGGCGGCGGATCAAAAGATCCGCATTCCGATGCGCGGCCGCGCCGATTCGCTCAACGTCGCCGCCGCCGCCGCGGTCTGCCTCTACGAGGCGCTTCGCCAGCGGACGGCGGGCCGGGGCTGAGCCCCCCCTTTTCAGACTTCGGCGATTTTGCGGTCTTGGTTGATCACCTCCAGGAGGACCGCGCGGAGGTTCCCCAGCTTGACCGGCTTGGGCAGGAAGTAGTTCATCCCCGCCTTCTTGAACTTCCCCTCGTCGGAAAGGGTGTTGAAGGCCGTCACCGCCACGATCGGCACCTTCGTCCCGTATTCGCCGGACTCGCCGTTGCGAAGCGCCAGGGCGGCGTGGACGCCGTCCATGACCGGCATGTCGATGTCCATTAAGATCAGGTCGAAGCGGTCGCCCTGGCTCACCAGGTCGAGCACCTCGCGTCCGTTGGTCGCGAAATGACACTCCTGCCCCATCAACTTCAAGACCGTCGCCATCAGGCTGCGGGCGATCGGGTCGTCCTCCGCCACGAGAATCGAGAGCTTCACGGGCAGCTGTCGGGCCGCCTTCGAGCTTTGGCCGGCGCCCTCCAGCCGCAAACCGCCGATCGGCCGCTTGTCCGTGGGAGAGGCCTCCATCCGCTCCATTTCGAAAGTGATCACGGTGCTCGCGCCTCCTCCCTCCATCGCGGAAGCGTACTGCACGCCGTGATAGCGCTCCAACAAGGCCGAGGACACCGACCAATACAAATACTCCATCGGGATGCGCGAGTGGCTCTCGCCGGTCGTCATCCGGAAGGCCGCCTTCGTCCGCGCGACACGATCCTCGGTGAAGGTCTCCAGGGGATTGCTGATCGCGATCCGCACATCCTTCGATTTCTCCGCGTCGGCCGTCTCCCAAATCACCCGCAGGACCTTTTTTTCGCGCGGAATCTCGAGCAGGGAAACGGATTCGAGCGAGCCGAGGATGGCGCATTCGACGATCGTCTTCAAATGGTCGTAGTCCCCGCGCAACCGGATCGTTTTGTCCTGGTGAAGGAGCTCGATCTTAAGGCCCCGCAGCCCGGCGCGAAAGCCGAGCTGCCGTTTGATTTGCTCCATGACCTCATAGAGGCTGATCCATTCGCGGTATTCCGGGAGGTCGTCCCACTCCGCTTGAATCTTCGTCAGGTTGACCAAGCAGCCGATGACCGCCGACATGTGCTGGGCGCAGCCCTCGACCGCCTCTAGGTCGTCGCTCGGCCGCTCTTCCTGGAGCATCTGGACGATCCCGAGCAAACCGTTCAGCGGCGTCTTCAACTCGTGCGACAAAGTGGCGAACAAGGCGTCCGGACCGGCTCCCTTCTCCGGCATCGAATCGGTGAGCTTCTTGACCGAACGGACTTCGGCGCGCTTTTTCGACAGCTCCTTGCGCTGCCAGATGATGACGCCGATGGCGGCAAAAAGACAAACTGCCAGAATGATGGCCATCGGCTGAGTAGAATTCCTTACTTATTATCCGTCAACCGCGATCGCCATGCGGCGAGGGAATATTCCCGGCCCAGATCCCGCACCGTCGACCGCAGCGCCTCCTCCATGTCCACCCGCGGCGAGTAGCCCAGATCCCGCCTCGCCGCATCGATGGAAAAGTAGTGGTCTTTGGCCAGCTCGACCGCGACGAAGCGGGTGATCGGGGGCTCGTCCTTCCGTCCCAGTACTTTCCAAGCCAACTCGAGCAGGCCGGCGGCCGCGTAGGCCGATCGCAGCGGCACCCGCCGGGTCAGCGGCGGATGGCCGAGCGCTTCCAAAATTCCGTTCAGCCAGGGCCAGAGCTCGACCGGTTCCCCCTGCGAGATGAAGTAGGCGCGGCCCGCCGCCCTCCCCCCGGCCAGCGCGTCGAGCGCGTCGAGGTGCGCGTCGGCCACATTGCCGACGTAGGAGACATCCACCCGGTTGCGCCCGTCGCCCACGATCTTCAGCCGGCCGCTCAGCGCGCTCTCGATCACACGCGGCAGCAGATGCGGATCTCCGGGACCGAACACCAGGTGCGGCCGGAGCGCACAGGTTCGCAAGCCATCCGAATTCGCCGCCAAGACCTCGCGCTCGGCCACCGCTTTGGTCTCCGCGTAATGGCAGAGCCAGTCGCGCCCGTAGGGCAAGGACTCGTCCGCACCGGAGTGCGACCGGCGATCGAAGACCACGCTCGGGGTGCTGGTGTATACGAGACGCCCGATTCCTTGCTCCCGGCAGGCCTCGACCACGTTGCGGCTGCCCAGCACGTTCGGCCGGAAAAAGCTCTCCCGGCTGCCCCAGACCCCGGCCTTCGCCGCCACGTGGAGGACCGCGTCGACGCCCGCGCAGGCGCTCCTCACGGCCCCGGCGTCGGCGAGATCCCCGCAAACGACTTCGACCCCCTTGGCCTCGAGCGCCGGCTGCGGCGAGCGGCCGAAGGACCGGACCGCACAACCGCGCGCCAGCAGGCGCTCCACCACCTCCTTCCCGACAAAGCCCCCGCCCCCTGTCACCAAAACCTTCATACCCGCTCCCCGTCGGCGCGGGCCGCTCAGTCGAGGCCCTCCAACGCAGCCGCTTCGCGCCGCTTCCGTTCGATCCGTCCGCCCACGAAAATGGCCAGCTCGTAGAGCAGGTACATCGGCGCCGACATCACGGTCAGGGAAAACGGGTCGCCCCCCGGCGTCAGCAGGGCGGCAAAGACGAGGATCGCCACCGCGACGAAGCGGCGGTAGGCTTTGAGCTGCGCGGTCGTGACCGCCCCGATCACGATCAGGCCGATCGTGATCAGCGGAAACTGGAAGAAACTGCCGAGCGCGACCGACGACCAGACCACCAGGTTGAAATAGTCGGCCGCGTCCCACCATAAGGTGAAGTTGAAGAACTCGTTCGCATGCACGCAAAAAGCCAGCGTCAGGGGCAGGACCACGAAAAAGGAAAAGGCCACCCCCGCGACGAAAAGCACGAAGGCGCAGAACGCGCCCGGGATCAGGATCTTCCGCTCGCGCTCGTTCAGCCCCGGCGCGACGAAGGTCCCCAGGAAATAGAGGATAAAGGGCAGGGATAGCGTCAGGCCGCCGAGGAAAACGACCTGAATCATGACCGAGATCACGCCGGTCGGGCTCTTCGTGATCAACTGCTGCCCCGCGACCTCCGAGGACCCGTAGGCGAAATCGAGCGGATACTGGAGCCAATCCGCGATCCGGCCGATGAAGACGCCGACCAGCACCGCACCCACCACAAAGGCCACCGCGCTGCGCGCCACGGTCCAGCGGAATTCCTCCAGGTGTTCGAGGAAGGACATCGAGCTCCCGTCGGTTTCTTCGTCCTCCGGGCGCTCCTGTTCTGCGGGAAGCTCTCTCATTCGATATGGCCTAGGAAGAAGCCGATTCGCGGGGAACGGCAACGTTGAAAATCGACGCGCGGCCACGGAAGGCCAAAAGCCCTTCCCACGTCGGCTAATCCATTGACAGGCATGAGGAAAATCATTTGCTAGCGCTCTTTCGTCGTTCCGGACGCAGCCGATCAGCCGCTTCCGGGCTCATCACCCGATCCTCACAAGGACCACAATATGCCAGCTAAAAAAGCACCCAAGAAGAAGAACGCAAAGCGGAAGTCCGCCGCCTCCGCAACGAAGCACATCTATAATTTCGGCAAGCAGACCGACGGTAGCGTGAAGCTCCGCGAACTGCTTGGCGGCAAGGGCGCGAACCTCGCGGAAATGGCCCGTATCGGGCTTCCGGTTCCTCCCGGCTTCACCATCACGACGGAGGTTTGCACCTACTTCTACGATAACGGCCGCCAGTACCCGAAGACCCTCGAGAGCGAGCTCAAGTCCTCCGTCCAGCTGATCGAGAAGCAGCTCGGCAAAAAACTCGGCGACCAGAAGTCCCCGCTGCTTCTCTCCGTGCGCTCCGGCGCCCGCGAGTCGATGCCGGGCATGATGGACACCATCCTGAACCTCGGCCTCAACGACACCACGGTCAAGGCCCTCGCCAAGGAGTCCGGCAACGATGCCTTCGCCTACGACTGCTACCGCCGCTTCATCCAGATGTACGGCGACGTCGTGATGGGCGTCCAGGCGGTCAATGAGAACGACCACGATCCTTTCGAATACGAACTCGAAAAACTCCGCGACGAAGTCGGCGTCGAGTTCGACAACCAGCTGACGGCGGAAAACCTCCAGGAACTGATCAAGCGCTACAAGGCCCTGATCAAGAAGCGCACCAACAAGTCCTTCCCCCAGGATGCCTACGAGCAGCTGTGGGGCGCGATCGGCGCCGTCTTCAGCTCCTGGCAGAACGAGCGCGCCATCCTTTACCGCCAGAAGTACAACATCCCCGCCGCCTGGGGCACGGCCGTCAACGTGCAGGCCATGGTCTTCGGCAACATGGGCGAGGACTGCGCCACCGGCGTGGCCTTCACCCGCGACCCCGCCAACGGCGAAAAGGTCTTCTACGGCGAGTACCTCATCAACGCCCAGGGCGAGGACGTGGTCGCCGGCATCCGCACTCCCAAGCCCATCTCGCAGCTGAAGGAGGAGATGCCCAAGGCCTACGACGAACTGGAAACCGTCCGCGCCAAGTTGGAGCGCCACTTCAAGGACATGCAGGACTTCGAGTTCACGGTCGAGAACCGTAAGCTCTACATGCTGCAAACCCGGAACGGCAAACGCACCGGCCTCGCCGCCGTCCGCATCGCCGTCGAGCTGAACAAGGAAAACTTGATCGACCAAAAGACCGCGCTCAAGAAGATCCCGGCCGACTCGATCTCCTCCCTCCTCGTCGCCGTCTTCGACCCGGCCGCCGTCAAGAAGGCCAAGGTCCTGACCTCCGGCCTGCCCGCCGGTCCCGGCGCCGCCGCCGGTAAGATCTGCTTCTCCGCCGACAAGGCCGAATCCGTCGCCAGCCGCGGCGGCCACGCCATCCTCTGCCGCGTCGAAACCACCCCGGAAGACCTCCGCGGGATGATCGCGGCCGACGGCATCCTGACCTCCCGCGGGGGCGTCTCCTCGCACGCCGCCTTGGTCGCCCGCCAGATGAACAAGGTCTGCGTCTGCGGCGCCTCCGAGGTCAAGATCAACTACGCCGCCGGCACCCTGACGATCGGCAACAAGGTCTTCAAGGACGGCGACGACATCTCCATCGACGGCACCACCGGGGACATCTTCGAAGGCTCGGTCACGACCGCGCCCTCGGAAGTCGATCAGGTCCTCAGCGGCAAGATGAAGGCCAAGGACAGCTACACCTACCAGCTCTTCGAGCAGGTCATGACCTGGGCCGACAAGCACCGCAAGCTGGGCGTCCGGACCAATGCCGACTCGCCCGAGCAGGCCGCCGCGGCCGTCGCCCTCGGCGCGGAAGGCATCGGCCTCTGCCGCACCGAGCACATGTTCTTCGAGGGCGAGCGCATCCTCCACATGCGCCGCATGATCCTCGCTTCCGACGAGAAAGAGCGCCGCTCGGCCCTCAAGAAGCTCCTGCCCTTCCAGCGCAAGGACTTCACCGGTCTCTTCAAGGCCATGGGCGGCCGGCCCGTCACCATCCGCCTGCTCGACCCGCCGCTCCACGAGTTCCTCCCGAACGACGAGTCCTCCAAGCGGGAACTCGCCAACGCCTTGCACGTCGACGTGGATATCATCTCGCAACGCGTCCACGCGCTCCACGAGGCCAACCCGATGCTCGGCCACCGCGGCTGCCGCCTCGGCATCTCCTACCCGGAGATCACCGAAATGCAGGCCCGCGCGATCTTCGAGGCCGCCGCCGCTTGCTACAAGCTGAAGAACCCGATCAAGGTCGTTCCGGAAGTCATGGTTCCCCTCGTCGGTTTCGCCGACGAACTGAAGCACCAGGTCGCCGTCATCCACCGCGTGGCCGAAGAGGTCATGAAGAAGAAGCAGGTGAAGTTCAGCTACTTGGTCGGCACCATGATCGAGGTGCCCCGCGGCGCCCTCACCGCCGACCAGATCGCGGAGACCGCCGAGTTCTTCAGCTTCGGCACCAACGACCTCACGCAGACCGGTCTCGGTATGAGCCGCGACGACGCCGGCTCCTTCCTCGGCCGGTACAAGGAACTCGACATCATGCCGCAAAACCCCTTCGCGTCCATCGATGCCAAGGGCGTCGGCCAGTTGGTCGAAATCGGCGCCGAAAAGGGCCGCAAGACGAATCCGAAGCTCAAGCTCGGCATCTGCGGCGAACACGGCGGCGATCCCCAGTCGATCAAGTTCTTCCACGGCGTCGGCCTCGACTACGTGAGCTGCTCGCCTCCGCGCGTGCCGGTCGCCCGACTGGCCGCCGCCCAGGCCGCGCTCGCCTAGTCCCGCCCTGGCCCGCCAGATCCTTCGAAGCCCTCCGGAAACGGAGGGCTTTTTTGTTCCCCGCCCCCGAAAGCCCCGACCCGACATCCGACGCCCGAGACTCGGCGCAAAGGTTGAAAGTCGAACCTTGGATCTTCAGAAGCACGCAGCCGCCCCGCCCGATTGACCTCCCGCCCACCTCCCCCTACTTTCCCCGCCATGCACCGATCCGCCCTCTCCCTCGCCGCCCTCCTGCTGCTCGCCGCTCCCGCGCTCCACGCGGACTCCCCCGGGACCGTCGCCCGGCGCATCGCCGCGGCCGCCGGGATCGATCGGTTCCACCTCGTCGAACACGTCGAGTTCACCTTCAACGCCCGCATCGACGGGCAGTCCGTCGAGCGCTCCTGGGTCTGGTGGCCGCGGACGCGGGACGTGCGCTTCATCCCCAAAGACGGAACGAGCGTCGACTACAACCGCGACGCGCTCGACGCCAGCGCCTCGGACGAACTCAAGGAGGCGGACCGGAAATTCGTCAACGATTCCTACTGGCTGTTCTTCCCCTTTCAAGTCGCTTGGGACGACTCCGTTACTCTCGAGACCATCGCGCCGGAAGATTTCACGGGCGACATCCGCGCCCGGGGAGGGCTGCGCGTGAGCTACCCCGAAACCGGCGGCTACACCCCGGGCGACGTCTACGAGCTCTACTACGACCGCGACTTCCTCGTGAGCGAATGGGTCTTCCGGAAAGGCGGCGGCGAGACCCCCACCCGGATCACCGCGTGGAAGAGCTACGAAGCGATCGGCCCGCTGGCGCTCTCCCTCGACCGCCCCGCCACCGACGGCTCGGACTTCCGCATCTGGTTCACCGACCTGGCGGTCAAATCGACGCCCGACGGTTGATCCGCCGAAGGTCCGACCGGAGAGAAAAAAAGAAATAAAGACCCGAACCATCCCACCGCATTGTCCTTCGCTGAGATCCGCGGAAAGCCGGCGGTGGTCTCGGTCGTGGACGGCGCGGACCCCGCCTTTCCGGCCACGGCCACCCCCTCCTCGCCGGGCCTCGCGCCGTGACTTGCGCTTTCCCGCGAAAGCGATACAGCTTCCCCCTTCCGCTTCCGTCCGATGCGCATTTCCCTGATTACCGAAACCTATCCGCCCGAAGTCAACGGGGTGGCCATGACCAACCGCCGCTTGGTGCGCGGCCTGATCGAGCGGGGCCACCGCATCCAGCTCGTCAAGCCGCGGCGGCGGGATGCGAAACCGGCGGAAGTCCCGGCCTTGGAGTATTTCGAGGTCTTCGGGGTGCCGATCCCGAATTACGCCGGGCTGAAGCTCGGTCTCCCCGCCCCCGGCCAGATGGAACAGGCCTTCGAGGCCTTCGGCCCGGATGTGGTCCATGTCGCGACCGAAGGGCCGCTCGGCTTCTCCGCCCTGCGGGCCGCCCGCAAGCTCGGGCTACCGGTCACTTCGACCTTCCACACCAATTTCCAAGACTACTGCGCCGACTACGGGGCGGCCGCGCTGCGGCGCGCGATGATGGCCTACCTGCGCTGGTTCCACAATCTCTGCGCCCTGACCACCGTGCCCGACCGGGACCTCATCGCCCGGCTTGCGGCGGAGGGGGTGGAACGGCTCGAGCACCTCGGGCGCGGGGCGGACACGACGCTCTTCGACCCGGCCCGCCGCGATCCCGCCCTCCGCGCCGAGTGGGGGGCCGGACCGGAAACCCCGGTGGCGATTTACGTCGGCCGGGCGGCGGCGGAGAAAAACATCCCCCTCGTCCTTGAAGCCTGGAAAGCGGCCCGCGCCGTCCGCCCGGATCTGAAAATGGTCGTGGTGGGCGACGGACCCGTGCGGGCGAAGCTGGAGCGGCGCTGGCCGGAGGTCCGCTTCGTCGGGATGCGCTACGACGAGGACCTCGCCCGGCACTACGCCTCGGCCGACATCTTCCTCTTCGCCAGCACCACCGAGACCTTCGGCAACGTGGTGCTCGAAGCCATGAGCAGCGGACTGCTCGCGCACACCTACGATTATGCGGCCGGGCGCCAATTCATCGAGGACGGCCGCAACGGCTACCTGAGCGAATTCGACCGGCCGGCGGCCTTCATCGAGCGGACGGTCGAAATCTGCGGCCGTCCCGACGACTGGAACGGCCTGCGGAAGGCCGCCCGGGAGCGGGCCGAGACCGTGCCGTGGGTCGAGACGATCGACCGGTTCGGAACTTTACTTCGCGGAGCGGTCGAAAATGACGGCGGCAGCGAAATTGGCATTGTGCCTGCCTCTACGAGCCCTACTTTCTAATCACCCATGATGCGCACCACGGCAAAATCGACGGGTATCCGACCGCAAGGACGGCTCTGGGGGCTTCCCGCCCTGATCGTCGCGTTGTGCGCTCCCGCCTTCGCCTTGCCGATGGCGGAAGCCCCGAGGACCGCCAAGCCCTTCGTCGACGAGGGCTACGCCCAACTCGAAGCGGGCAACTCCGAGGCCGCCCTCGACGTTTTCGCGAAGGCGCTGGAATCCAACGAAAAGGACGTCTCCGCCTTGCTCGGCCGCGCCATGATCTTCGCCGAGCAGCAGCGCCACGAAGAGGCCTTCTCGACCTACGACCGGATCGTCGAGTACTACCCGAAGCACGCCTTCGCCTGGAACGGGCGCGGGATCGCGGCCTTCAACATGGAAAATTTCGACGAGGCGCTGAGCTCCTTCCAGCGGGCCACCGCGGACCGCCCGGTCAACGGCTTCTTCTACGAATCGCTGGCTTGGACCCTGATGTGCCGCGGCGAGTTCGAACGCGCGGCCGAGTCCGCCAAGACCGCCAGCCTGATGTACGACCGGAAGGGGGAAAGTTCGCTTTATCCCCTTCTGATCGCCTACTTCGCCCATCTCGAAGCGGGGGAGAAGGAACAGGCGGACCGCGCCCTGTCCTACGCGCGGCAGAACAAGCGGGGCCATCGTTGGCCGAACCCCGTGGTCGACTACCTTTCCGGCGCGATCGCCGAGGAGGAGTTGATCGGCCTCGTGACCGACAGCGCGCAGGAGACGGAGGCCCACACCTACATCGGCCTGCACCTCCGGAGCCGCGGCGAAGCGGAGCAGGCCGCCCGCCACCTCGACTGGGTCAGCCGCGAGGGCGACCCCCGGGTCTTCGAATACACGCTGGCGCGGGTCTTCAATCTCCAACCCAGCGTCGCGCTCCGCTAGGCCGGGCAATGAAACGCCGCCTGCGGCAGTCGTTGCCGGTCGCGATCGCGATCGGACTCTCCGTCCTCCGCGCCGAGGACCTGCGGGAGGAGCGCGAATGGACCGACGCGCAGGGGCGCAGCATCCGCGCCTCCCTCCTCGGCTTCGAAGAGGACAGGCTGAGCATGCGGCGTGAGGACGGGCTCGAATTCACGCTGGACATGGAAAAACTCTCCGCCGACGACCGCGAAGCCGTTCTCGCGCTCCGGGAAAAGGAAGAAGCAGCGGCTGCGGCGACGAAGCCGCCCCGACGCGCCCAGGAAACGCCGCCGCGGCGGCTCAAGCTCGAGGAGGTGGAAATGGTCGTCCAGCATGGAAATTTCTGCGTGCCCGCCTCGGCCACGATGATCGCCGGCTTTCACGGCGTCGAAACCAGCCAGGAGGAAGTCGCCCGGCTCTCCTCCGAGGCCTCCATCTCGAACGAAGGCACCTACCCGCGCGACATGTTGCTGGCGATGAACAAGCTCGGCTTCCGCGGCCGTCAGATCTTCTGGGCCGAACGCGAGCACTTCGCCCCGCAGGTCCTTCCCGCGATCCGCCGCCACCTCGCGGAGACCGGGCCGGTCTATATTTCCTTCAAACCGGGAGTCTTCGGGTCGATGGGCCACGGCTGCGTCATCGTCGGCTACGACGACCGCAAGGAGCGCCTGCTTTTTTACAACCCCTGGGGCAACGAGTTCGACAAGGGCTACCTCCACGTGGCCGACGAAGGGATCGGAATCGTCCTGATCTTCCCGCCCGAAGAGGCCCCGGTCGCCGACGAGGCCTTCGTCGGGTCCGTCCGCCGCGCCCTGCCCGTTTTTCCCGGGGGGATCGAAGCCCTCCACGCCAAGCTCTCGGGGTCGAAACTTCCCTTCGAGCTGGTCTGGTGCAGCCGCGGGGATTCGCGGCAGGACAAGCGCTTCGCCGAGGACACCGCCCGCCGCGAGGGCCGCAAGATCCTCGAGCTGGCCTTCGAACGCAATCCGGCGGTGATCGTCCCCCACAGTCCGGCTGGCGAGACCGGAAAGTATTACTTCGTGACGCGTCCGCCGGCCGGCGGGGCCAACTTCCTCGTCCGGGAAATCACCGGCCACGGCTGGAGCGAGCCGGAACTCCTTCCCCTCGGCCGACTCACCCGCGAGTGGACGACGCGCCTCGACCCGGGTGGAGACGACGGCACGATCTGGGAGCTGCCCTTGTTCGAGCTGCGCCTTCCCTGACCCGCAAAAGCCAGGGCTCAACGCCGCACGAAGCGGCGGGCCAAGGCCGCCAATTGCTCCATCTCCTCGAAGCGCAAAAGCTTCAGCACGAGGAAATAGACGCCGGCGCCGAGCGGAACCAGCACCAGCACTTCGAGCAGCGCGCGCGGCTTTGCGTCGAGCCGGAACAGGCCGGAGAACTCCAGTCCGATCCAGCAGACCAGCGCCATCGCGAGGGCCGCGCCCAGAGCCTGGAGGAAGGAACGGTTCAGCCGCGACAGCCCGAGCTCCGGGCGCTCCGAAGAGAGCGCCCGCCAAAGCAGAACGGCCTGCACCACCGCGGCGATCACGTTGGCCAGGGCCAGCCCGGCCGCGCCCAGAAATTGCATCAGGACCAGTCCGCAGACCGCGTTGACGAAGAGGCAGTAAAGCGCCACCCGCAGCGGACTCCGCATGTCCTTGCCCGCGTGCAGCCCCCGGGTGGCGAAGGTGGCGGCCGAGTAGAAGGGCAGCCCGAGCCCGTAAATCGCCAACAGCGGAACCGTCGCCGCCACATCCCGCGCCTCGAAGGCGCCCCACTGGAAAAGGCTCTGCAGGATCGGCTCGCCCAGCACCCACAAGCCGATGCCGGCGGGCAGCGCGACCGCGACCACCAGACGCATACCTTGGCAAAGCTTGGCGGCGAAGCCCTCCGCGTCGGAACGGGACAGCGCCTGCGCCAGCTGGGGGAAAAAGACCGTCGCCACCGCGATGGTGAAGACTCCGAGCGGCAGCTCCATCAGACGGCTGGCCAGGTAGAGGACGGAGACCGCCGACTCGTCCAAGGTGTAGGCGAGCACCCGCGAGACGAGGATGTTGACCTGCAGGACGGCCGCCCCCAGTAGGCCGGGCAGAAAAAGCCGCCAGAGTTGCTCGAGCTCGGCACCCGGGCGGCGCTCGATCCGCGGACGCCAACCCTGCCGCATCAGATCGATCGCCGGCAGGAGCAGTTGCAGCAGGCCGCCCGCGAGCACCCCGCCACAGAGCCAGCGCACCAGCACCTCCGACTCGCCGCTCCGGGCCATGCCGACCGCCAGGCTTCCGATCATCGCCAGGTTCAGCAGAAGCGGCGTGCTCGCCGCCACCGCGAAGCGCCCCATCAGGTTGAGCCCCGCGCAGACGATGGCGGCCGTGCAGATGAACAGCATGTAGGGCAGCAAGACGACCGAGAGCTCGCCCGCCAGCGCCCAGCGGGCGGGCAGCCAGCCGCCCTCGCCCGATCCCCAGGCCAGCAGCGCCATCCCGAGGGCGACCAAGCCGACCAGCACGATAAACAGCCGCAGCAGCACCTGGTTGAGAAAGCCGAAGGCCGCATCCCGGCCGTCCCGCTCGAGCAGGTCGGAAAAAACCGGCACCACGGCCGAGGTCAAGGCGCCCTCGCCGAGCAGCCGCCGGAACAGGTTCGGCAGAGTGAAGGCGAGGATGAAGGCCGAGTTCCACAGGCTCGCCCCGAGGGCGGCAAAGATCAGGATGTCGCGCGCCAGCCCGAGCACGCGCGAACCGACCGTCGAAAGACTGACCACCGCGATGTTCTTGAACTGCTGCAACATAAGCCCGTGCCGGCCCACCTCCGCCGGGACCGCAGGACCCCAGCAACGTCCTTCGAAAAAACTTTGGCAATTGTATATTTCATGCTCTTAATCCCTCCCAGTTCCGCGCCCGGCGGGCTGCCGTGCGCCCGGGACCACCCCCACCTTCCCACTACAACCGTTTTTCCATGCCACTGATTTCCAAACTCTCCGAACGGCTCAAACGCCACCCGAAGCGCGTCGTCTTCCCCGAAGGCAGCGACGCCCGCATCCTCCAAGCCGCCCGCAAGTTCGCCACCCGCAAGCTCGGGGTGCCGATCCTTCTCGGCGACCGCGCGAAGATCAAAGCAAACGCGGAAATGCTCGACATCAGCCTCGACCACATGCGGATCATCGAGCCCCGCCGCAGCGACGAGTGGGAGGGCTTCGTGACGAAGTTCCAAGGCCTGCGCCGATTCAAAAACCTGAACGACAAGGAAGCGGCCGAATACCTCGAAAACACCAGCTACTTCGCGACCATGATGCTGGCCACCGCGCAGGCCGACGCCATCGTCTCCGGCGCCACCAGCACGGCCTCCAGCGCCCTGCGCCCGCTCCTCCAGATCCTCCCCCTGCACGAGTCGGTCAAAACCATGTCCTCGCTCAATATTTTCGACCTGGAGGACCCCTCGACCGGCAAGGACCGCGAACTCTTCCTGGCCGATTGCGCGGTCGTCCCGGACCCGACCAGCGAGCAACTCTGCGATATCGCCGTGACCACCGCCGCCCTGCGCTACCACCTGACCAACACCAAGCCGCGCGTCGCCCTCCTCAGCTATTCCTCGAAGAGCATCTCCAGCAAAAACCCGACCGTGGCCAAGATGAAGGCCGCCACCGAACTCGCCCGGAAGAAGGCCAAGGAACTCGGCATCCCGATGGAAATCGACGGCGAGCTGCAGGTCGACGCCGCCCTCGACCCCGTGGTCGCCGAGACCAAGAAGATCGAGGGACCCGTCGCCGGCCAGGCCAACGTTCTCGTCTTTCCCGACCTCCATTCCGCCAATATCGCTTCCAAGCTGGTCGATGTGCTGACCCGCGCCCGCAACTACGGCCCCATCCTGACCGGCCTCTCCAAGCCCGCCGCCGAGATCAGCCGCGGGGCCAGCGCGGGCGACATCTTCGGCACCGCCGTGATGGTCGCTTCCCAGGCGGTCGACCACCGCCTGCTCTACCCGACCGACAGCGACGATCTCAACGAGGACGTCACCAAAGTCGACTGAGGCCGCTCCCGAGCCGTCCATATTTCATTCACAAAATTCCTTCCAAAAACCAAAAATCGATAGTCAACAATCGACACTCATCAATCCAACAAGTAAGATCGGGATTCTTAAGTTAACGCTTATGCCCGAGCCCCCCCCTTCCCATGCCCGGCAGCCAACGTTCCCCCTTTTCCGAGGCCCACGACACGGAGCTGTTGACCGCCCCGCGCAATAGCACCACGAAGCGGATCTTCATCGCGGCCACGCGGATGAACGATGGCAAAACCACCACCAGCCTGGCCCTTTTCGCCGCCCTGCGCAGCTTCTCCGACAAGGTCGGCTTCATCAAGCCGGTCGGCCAGCGCTTCGTCGACGTGGACGGACAGAAGATCGACGAGGATTCCGTGCTGCTGAACCAGATCTTCGACGTTTCCGTTCCCATCCAGGCGATGAGCCCGATCGCCGTCCACCCGACCTTCACCCGCGACTTCCTGGAGAACCCGGAAAAAAGCCACGCCGGCATCATCGACAGCATGTGCCGCGCTTTCGACCGCGCCGCCTTCCAGAAGGACTACATCATCATCGAAGGCACCGGACATGCCGGTGTCGGCTCCGTCTTCAACCTCTCGAACGCCGACGTGGCCAAGCGCCTCAACGCCAAGGTCATCATCGTCGCCCGCGGCGGGATCGGCCGCCCGATCGACGAGATCGCCCTCAACAAAGCGCTTTTCGAGCAGGTCGGCGTGGATGTGATCGGCGCGATCATCAACAAGGTCGAGGCGGACAAAATGGACGTCGTCGAAAAGTACTGCCGGATCGGCCTGCAACGCATGGGCATTCCCCTGCTCGGTTGCATTCCGGTCGAGAACCGGCTGACCGCGCCCAACCTCAACCAAGTCGTCGAGGAGGTCCAGGGACGTTGGCTCAACGCTCGCGAGCAGGGCGGTTCGGAGCGTATCAACAAGGTCATCATCGGCGCGATGGCGGCCAAGGGTCTGGTCGATTACCTCGCCCCTGGCGTTCTCATCATCACCCCCGGGGACCGAGAGGACATCATCCTCGCCGCGATCGCGGCCGAGGGCATCGCCGGGGAAAAGGTGATTTCCGGCATCATCCTGACCCGGAACGTCCTGCCCCATCCGAAGCTGATGGACATGATCGGCAAGACCCGTATCCCCGTAGTGATCTGCAGCGAAGAAAGCTACAGCGTGGCCTCCCAGATCAACAACATGACGGTCAAGACCCAACCCGGCGACAGCGACAAGATCCCGATCATCAAGCGACTCATCACCGACCATATCGACCTCGACGTGATCCGAAACGCCTTCGAGGCCCAACCCGATCCGTCCATTTGAGCGAGGGTCCAGGGGAACCGGAACTCCTTTTGCGTTTCCAAAACCCCGGCCCCCGGAACCGGCCCCTCCCGCCATGAACCTAAGCAACCGGTCCTCCCGCAACGGAACCCTGACCCTCGTTATCGTGGTCAGCGTCGCCCTGCATCTGATCGCGCTGATCGCTTTCGGGGCCTTTAAGATCGTCGAGTCGTTCATCCGCGAAGAAAAAGTCTTTGAAGCTCCGCCGATCGCGGAGATGCCTCAGAAGCGGCCGCAGTACGTGGTCAACCTCGAACGGCACAAACCGAACAGCGCGCCGCCCCGGCCCGACCCGATCGCGGGCGATTCTCCGAGTATCGGGGCGACCGTGCCGAACATCCGCACGAACGCGCCGAGCCCTTCCGCCTCCGACCGGGACGGCGGAGCGGGCGGGATCCGCGAGTTGACGCTCGGCAAGATCGACTTTCTCGGGAAGGGAATCGAAGGCGGCAACGAGCGGATCATGTTCGTGATCGATATTTCCGGCGGCATGGCGATGGGCGAACGGGACTTGGATGAGTACCAGCTGGTCGTCCGGGAGGTCAGCAAGTCCCTCCGCGCCATGCAGGGCACGGGCTCCTTCAACATCGTCGCCTTCGCCGACGAAACCGACCTCTTCCGCAGCAGTTTCACGCCCCCTTCGGAGGGTCGCATCAACGCCGCCGAAAGCTGGCTGCTGGACCGGGATCCCTCCCCCCGCGGGGTGAAGGTCGAAGGGACCGACGAGAATCCGGGCCGGCCCGAGCGCCACCAAGGCAGCTCCGCGCACCTCGCCCTGAAGACCGCCTTTGCGAAGAGACCGGGAACCATCATCTTCCTCTCCGACGGCGGCCCCACGGGCGCTTCGGCGGAAGAGATTTTCAAGCTCGTCGAGGCAGCACAAAGCGACCCGAAGATTCCCATCCATACCGTCTCCTACAAAAGCGGGAACGGAAGGGCCTTCCTTCAGGAACTGGCCGAACGCAACGGCGGCGAATTCACCTTGGTGAACTAGTGCCGCTTCGATTGAATTCTTTCACGTCGATTTCAGCTCCGCGGTAGCCGATCCGAGACATCGCCGACAAGCCTCATTCATGAGAATTCGGAGGACCGGTTGTGATTCAAACCGCGGGCTAAGGTCGTAGCCCGGCCAAAGCCCGACACCCCCGCGGAGTCCCCGCGCACCGCCATTCGGCCTGAGCTCATGGTCGAAGGCAAGCGCCGGCCCTGCGCCGAAGGCCCAAGCCGTAGGGCCGGCGCTTTGCGCCGTGCCGGGCTCAACGCGGCCGCCCCAGCCGGCCCGCCCCGCAGGTTCGGCACCGCGCCCCGCAGTTCAAATCACCCGCCCGTCGCGCCAATGCTTCCAAAGTCGCACGGCTGGTCCGCTTTCCCGCCGAGCGCATGCGCGTCAAGCTGGGGGAGAAGAAGAATCTTGACCTGCGCACTGCCGCGGAGGCCTGCGGCTTGGCGACTCCCCCCCCTGCCGAAGGAATAGGCGGGGTGGTTTCGGTCGTGGACGGAGAATCGAATTTCCAGGAAATGCCGCGCACCGACGGGGAACCACCCCTGAACGCATCGCCTGAACGGCGCTGCGTTCCGTCCCCTTCTTGGCAAGGGAGTTGGCGGGCTAGCTCACCGCCGCGTGCGCTTGGACAAGCCTAACTCTCATCAAACAGTTGAGCCCTTAGCTTGACGCGCATGCGCCGGGCAGGACCCGGCCTTGTCGGCCGTCCCTCAAAACGGCTACAATTAGAAAAGAATTGATCCGACAGGCCACTGGCGTCCTCCGCGGTCCGGGCGATTGCTTGTCGGCCGAAGCCGGTTTTATTTTCGCCGCGTGCGCTGTTTCTACCATCCGGACTATTTCCTGCCTCTGCCGGCGGGCCACCCTTTCCCGATGGAAAAGTTCCCGGAGGCGCATGCGCTGGTCCGGGACATCGTTCCGGTCGAAGCGCCCATCCGGCTGGAACTCGCCGACCTCTGCCGCGCCCACGATCCGGTGTACCTCGCCGCCGTCAGCTTCGACTCCGCCGATGGGCGGGGCGGCCTCGCTCCCTACGCGAGGAACCGGCTCGGCCTACCGGCGCATCCCCGCCTGCTGGCCCGTTCCACGCTGGAGACGGCGGGCACCGTCTCGGCCGCCCTCGCCGCCCTCGACGACGGCGCCGCCGCCAATCTCGCCGGCGGCACGCACCATGCCTTCCCCGGACGGGGCCTCGGCTACTGCGTCCTCAACGATGTCGCCGTGACCGTCGAATACCTGCGCGCGCGGGGCTGCGAGGCGGAGCACATCGCCATCGTCGATACCGACGCCCACCAGGGCAACGCCAACCACGCCTATTTCGCCGACGATCCGAAAGTATTCACCTACTCGATCCACGTCGGCCGAAACTACCCCGCGCGGAAGGAACCCGGCGACCTCGACCTGCCGCTGGAGCGCTATGTCGACGGGGCGGTTTACCTGCGCGCCCTCGAAGCAAGCCTTCCGCAAGTGCTGGAAGCGTCCGAACCGGACCTGATCTTCTGGATCAGCGGCGCGGACTGCCACCAGGACGACCGTTTCGGCCAGATGCGCCTGACGACCCGGCAGATGGAGCGACGCGACCGCTTCGTCCTCGAATGCTGCCGCCAAAGCGCCGCCCCGACCGTGGTCGTTTACGGCGGCGGCTACAACCGACGCGCCGGAATGACCGGCTGGCTTCACGCCCAAACCATCCGGACCGCGGCCGAGCTGCTCGGCTGAGGCCGGGCCCTACTGCTTGTTCCTCTTCGCGTAGAACTCGTCGATCTTTTCGGCCACGTCGCGGTAGCTGATGTCGGCGCCGTAGAGCGCTTTGAACTCGCCGATCGCCTTGTCCATATCGCCCTGCTGCTCGTAGCATTCGCCGAGTTCGTAAAGCACGTCCTTCTTCTGCTCGTTTACGCCGGGGATTTCCGACTTCGCGGCGGTCAACTGCTCGGCCGCGAGGTCCCAGAAGCCCTTCTTCTTGTAAGCCTTGCCCAAAAGAATCAGCGCGTTGATGCGGACCTTCGGGGAACGCAGGGCCAATTGGAGTTCCTTGATCGCCTTGTCCACCTCGCCATCCTCGAAGTAAAGCTCGCCCAACTCGAAACGGTAACCGAATTCATTGGGGTACCGCTGGACGAGGTGCTCGGCCTGTTCCAAGCGGAAGGCGCGTTCCTCGCGGCGCAGCCTCTCGAGCTCGGCCTTCGCGGCTTCGTCCTCAGGATTAAGCTCGAGGGCCTCTTCCTTGGCCCGGATCGCGGACTGCATCTTTTCCCGTTGGATGGTAATGGAGAGGCGCTCGAGGTTCACGTCGGACTTGCCCGATTCGAGCGAACGCGCCTTTTCGATCCATTCGAGGGCGTTGTCGTACTCGCCCAGCTTGCGGTAGTGGCTCACGAGATCGCGGTAGAAATTGATATTGTCCGGCTGCTCCTCGACCGCCTTGAGGGCGTCTTCGACCAAGGAACGCAGGCCCGCCTCGCCGGTCTGCGCGCGGCTTTTTTGCTCGAGCTTCTCCGCCTCGTCTTCGTCGGCCAGCTTCTCGCGGAAGCTCTTGTCCTCTTCCCACTTGCCCTTTTCCATCGTCTGCTGGACGGAGGCACGTTTGATGAGGTCCTGTATCTCGTCATCCGAGGGATTCGAACGGTAGGCGGCGTCGCCGATGCGGATGGCGTCCTCGGGGCGGCCGACCTTGATGTAGGCCCGCATCAGGAGCTTCGCATACTCCGCGTTGTTTTTGTCGAGCTTGTGCAGTTCCTCGTAGGCGAAGGCCGCCGTGCCGTCCAACTCGAGGGCCTCGGCCGCCGCGCCAAGCAGTTTGTGGCCGACCGGATTGTAGGGATCGCTCTTTAAAACATCCTCCGCGCTTTCCATGGCCTTCTCTGGGTCCTTGCGGACCTTCGAATCACTCCCCATGGAGAAGGGGATGCTGGTCACTTTCGTGAACAGCTTGCCGAGCCCTTTGCTCTTGCCCTTGGAAGAGCGGAACTCGGCCTGGCGGAGAATTTTCCGGGCTTCCAGGCAGGCGGGGTTCCGTCCGACGATGTTCTTGAGAATGTCGACCGCGTAGGTGGGGTTTTTGTCGACCGCCTTCCGCGCGTTTTCGATCTGTTTCTGCAGGCGGCTGTCGAGCTCTGATAGGGCAATTTCGTCCATGGTTACAAGCGCTTAGACTCAACCTGCGAAAGTCCTGCGGTCAACCTTCAATTACCTTCAGCTCGCCGCGTGCGGCCTTGACCAGCGACTTCAGCGCGCGGTCCACCAATTTCCGGCTCTCCGCTTCCGCCAGCAGGCGCAACTTCGGCTCGGTGCCCGAGTAGCGGACCAGCACGCGGCCGCGGTCGCCGAGGCTCTCTTCGACCTTCCGAATCGCCGCCGGCAGCTTCTTCAATTGCCCGAGCGGCGTCTTTTCGCGCACCCGCAAATTCACCGATCCCTGGGGGAAAAGCGGCACCTCCTGCTTCAACTCGGAAAGGCGTTTCCGGGTCCGGACCATCAACTCGAGCAATTTGACCGCCGCCAGCAGGCCGTCGCCGGTGGTGGAAAAGTCGGAAAAGATCAGATGCCCGGAAGACTCGCCCCCGATGTTCGCGTCCATTTCCCGCATCCGGCGGGCGACGTTGCGGTCGCCCACGTCCACCCGCTCCACCCGCGCTCCCGCCGAGGCCAAGGCCCGGTCGAGACCGAGATTGCTCTGCACCGTGGCGACCAAAGCCCCGCCGCGGAGCGCGCCGGAGCGCGCGGCATAGAGGCCGAAGAGCCCCAGCAGAACATCGCCGTCGACCACCTCGCCCCGCTCGTCGCAGACCACCAGGCGGTCGCCGTCGCCGTCGTGGGCGATGCCGATGTCGGCCCCGTGCGCGCGGACCGCCTCGGAAAGCGCCTCGGGGTGTTCGCTGCCGACCCCGCGGTTGATGTTTTCCCCGTCCGGGTGGTCGCCGATCAGGATGAGGTCGGCGCCCCAGCGGCGGAAGACGGCGGGCGTGGTCTCGCAGGTCGCCCCGTTGGCCAGGTCGAGCACGATCTTCCAGCCTCTCATGCAGCCCTGGTCCAACAAGGAGCTGAGGTAGTTGATGTAAAAGGCGGCGCCATCCCAGGGAAAGGAGCGGGCGGGCGAGGCCTCGTCGAGGGACGTGCTTTCCCGATCGACGAGTTCCTCGATGGCGGATTCCTCGATCGGCGTCAGCTTGTGGCCGCGGGTGTTGAAAAGCTTGATCCCATTGTCCGAAGCCGGGTTGTGCGAGGCGGTCACGGCGATGCCCACCTCGCTGCGCTGCTCGAGCACGGCCTGCGCCACCGCCGGCGTGGGGAGGATGCCCAAGTCGTGGACATAGACGCCAAGCGTGTTCAGCCCTTGGGTCAGGGCGTCGGAGAGGGCGGGACCGCTGAGCCGCGTATCCCGCCCGATGACCGCTTTCAGGAAAGCCCCTTTGCCCTGCCCGGCCCGGATGAAGCGTCCCACCGCCACACCGAGACGGAACGCGAATTCCGGCGTCATCGGCTCCTCGCCAAAGCGCCCGCGAATCCCATCCGTCCCAAAGTACTTTCCCATCGCGCCGGCGGTTAGGTCTTGAATTTCCGGTGGAAGTCGCGGGCGCGGCCCAACCACTCGCGGGCGGCACCCGAATCGAGCAGCTCGCCGCCCCGCGCGATGCCGGACGCCAGGTCCTCCGCCGCTCCGGCGGACCAGAGGGCGGCACCGGCGTTGAGCCGGACGGAATCGACCAAGCCCTTCGGAACATCGTCGCAGGCCGGGTCGAAGAGCGCCTCCAGTAATCGAAGGTTCGCGGCCACGTCGCCGCCCTTCAATTCGGAGGGCGCGCAGGTCGGCAGGCCGCAGTCGGCCGGGGCGAGGCGACCGCGATGCGCCGCCAAGCGACCAAAACCGGCGTGAAGGTTCGAGCCCGCGCAGCTGAGCTCGTCCAGCGCCGCCCCGGGTTCGGGCTGGCCGTGCACCACCAAGCCCGCCTTTAGGCCGAGCGAACCAAGCGCGTCGGCCAGAGGCTCCACCCAGTCCGGAGAAAACACCCCCAGCAACTGCTGCGCCGGCCGGCCGGGGTTGATCAGCGGGCCGAGCAGATTGAAGACAGTCCGCCGTCCCTCCGCCGCAAGCGCCTTGCGCACCGGCATGATCGCTTTGAAGGCGGGATGAAAGGCCGGCGCGAAGAAGAAGCAGAAATTCAGCCGCTCGAGGCCCTCTCGAATTCGCTCGGGAGGCGCCTGAAGCTCGAAGCCCAGGGCCTCCAGCAGGTCGGCGCTGCCGCACTTCGAGGTGATCGAGCGGTTGCCATGCTTGAACACCGGCACCCCGTCCGCCGCCACGATGAAGGAGACCGCGGTCGAGATATTGAACGTGCCGAAACCGTCGCCGCCGGTTCCGCAGACATCCACCGCACGGTCCGCCCAGGCCTCGACCCCCGGGTCGACCGCGAGCTCCCGGAAGGTCGAGGCGAAGGCCGCCACCTCGACCGCCGTTTCGCCCTTGGCCGCAAGCGCCCGGAGGAAGTCCGCTTTTCCCGCAGCCTCCACTCCCTCGTCCGCAAGCTGGCGGGCGGCGGAGGCGGCGGAGGCGGTATCCAGGGCGGCGCCGCGACGGACCCGCCCGGTGAGTTGCTCGAGGGTCTCCATAGATCGATTAAAGCCATCATTTCCAAGGGCTCAGGGCAAACTCGACAAGCACAAATCCAGCTTCCGTCGGTGCCGCCCGCGGTAAAATAGGTCCGCGGGACGATTTAAGACTTTGCAAAGCAGCCGGTGCCCGGCATAGCTCCCTCCCCATGAAAGCCCGCGCCCTCCCGATCGTCGCGCTCCTTCTGCTCGCTCTGGCACCGCTCCAAGCGGTCCCGCCGGCCAGCCCGGACGGCCCTCTTCCGGAGGAATCCGCCGGCCTCACTTATTCGGATGCGGTCATCCTCGGCCTGGTCGAGGGGATCACCGAGTTTCTGCCCGTCTCGTCCACCGGGCACCTGATCCTGACCAACGCCTGGCTGGGCCTCGATCAGGACACGCCGCTGCGCGACAAGGACGGCGCGGCAATCCTCGTCGAGGGCGGCGAGGGCCGCCTCCGGCCCTACACCATCGGCGACGCCGCCTACGCCTACGTGATCGTCATCCAAGCCGGGGCCATCGCCGCCGTCGTCCTGCTTTACTGGCGCACCATCCTCAGCTTGATCCGCGGTTGCCTCGGCCGCGATCCAAAGGGCCTGAAGCTCGCCGTCAACCTCGTCGTCGCCTTCCTTCCGGCCGCCGTCATCGGGCTCCTGCTCGACGCTTGGATCGAGGAAAACCTCGGAGACAACGTCCACGCCGTGGCCGCCGCCCTGATCGTCGGGGGCTTGGTGATGCTGGCGGTCGAGGCCTGGCGGAAGAAAAAGACCGGGGGCCACGGCGGGCCCGACACCGGACCCGAGCTGCACGAACTCTCGATCCGCAATTCCGTCTTTATCGGCTTTGCGCAGTGTTTCGCCATGTGGCCGGGCACCAGCCGTTCGATGGCGACCATCGTCGGCGGCTACATGGTGGGCCTCTCGGCCGCCCGGGCCGCCGAGTTCAGCTTCCTGCTCGGGCTCATCACCCTGACGGCGGCCTCGGGCTACAAGTTCGTCTCGGACGGCGGCAATATGGTCGCGGCGCTCGACCTGGGGCCGGTGCTGGTGGGCGGCATCGTCGCTTTCGTCTCCGCCGCGCTCGCCGTCAAGTGGCTCGTCGGCTACCTCAGCCGTCACGGCCTCGCCCTCTTCGCCTGGTACCGGATCGCGCTGGCGATTCCCGTCTTCGCTTTCCTCGCATAACGCCGTCGGAGGTTGCCTTTCGGCTCCTTTCGCCCCAACATTCCCGCCATGAAGAAAGTCGCAGTAATTCTATCCGGCTGCGGAGTCTTCGACGGCTCCGAAATCCACGAGGCGGTGCTCACCCTCCTGGCCCTCGACCGGGCCGGGGCCGAGGCCGTCTGCGTCGCGCCCGACCTGATGCAGAAACACGTGGTCAACCACCTCACCGGCGAGGAGGATCCGGCCTCGCGGCGCAATGTGCGTGAGGAGTCCGCGCGCATCGCCCGGGGGAAGGTGACGGAGCTCGCCGCCCTCGATCCGAAGACGGTCGACGCCCTGATCTTCGTCGGCGGCTACGGGGCGGCGAAGAACCTCTGCACCCTCGCTTTCGACGGCCCGAAGTACGATATCGACCCCATCGTCCTGGACCTCGTCAAGCGCGCGCACGCGGAGGGCCGGCCGCTCGGCTTCATGTGCATCGCGCCGGCCATCGCCGCCGCCGCCCTCGGAGACAAGAGTCCCGAACTGACCATCGGCAACGACGCCGGGACGGCCGCGACACTCGAGGGACGGGGCGCCCGCCACCGCGAATGCGCGGTCGAGGACGTCGTCGTCGACTCCGAGAACCGCTTGGTTTCGACCCCCGCCTACATGCTGGCACAATCCATCACCGAAGCGGAATCCGGGATCAACAAGTTGGTCGCGGAGGTCTTGAAGATGGCGGATTGAGCGGGCGCGCTCGAGGGTGTCGCCGGGCCTCGGAGCGCCGATCGCGTCGCTCCCACCGACCGGCCTCTGAGCGCCGGGGGAGGAAGTCCACGGGCCCGGCCTGGGAGCGGCCCTTGCGGGTTGATCAAAGCCGAATGCCGCCCCCGCACCTTCTTCGAACGGCCGGGAAATCGCGCTCCGCCCCAAGTGAAGTTCGGTGCCGGCTTGCCGGATCACAGCCGAATTGCGCGGAGCGAGGTTTGAAGCTTGCTAACGATTCACCGTTAGCTAGCGTGGGACAATGTTCTCATACGCCCCTCTCCTCCCTTGCCTGGCCGTCTTTTCGCTCCTCGCCGTCCCGGGAGCGCCGCTCGCGGCGGCGGATTTTTTTGAAATCGATCTCGGGCTGCCGGAGACCGGGCGGACGGTTCCGGATTGGCTCGAGTCCCTCGACGAAAGCGGCGGCAGACTCGTCCCGGATCGCGGCTGGCGGGTGGAGGCGGACCAGCCCTTCGGCGTGGGCAAGCTTTTCCTGAGCCTCGACCGCGCGCGGCTCGACCGCGATCTCGTGCTGAGCTTCACGACGCCCCACGAGGGCAACCTCGCCGTGCAGCTCGCCGATGCGGAGGAGCGGTTGCTCGCGGTCGACCTCCTCGCCTACCGCTCCCCCTCCGCCGAGGGGAGCGTGGTGACCACCCTGGTCGTTCCGCTCAGCCGCTTCCCCACGGCCCGGCACCTGGTCCTCCGTCGGCTCGACGGGCCGGTCGAGATCGCCTACCTCGCGCTGCTGCCGCTGGCCGAGCCCGCCCCGGCGGACCCGCAGGAGCTGCGCGAGCTCGCGCTCCGGCTGGGAGATCCGCTCGCACCCGACAGCGAGCTGTCGACGCAGGCGGGGCCGGTTCGGGCCGACGGAACGCCCCCCGAACCGGCCGCCTACCAGCCGCTCCTGGCGCGGGCGCGGGAGGCGGGCGCCGAGATCCTCGACGAAGCGTCCCTCCTCGAGCTCTTCCGCTTCCTCGGGCTCCAAGGCTACGATTTTACGTCCAATGATTTCGTCCGAGCCGCCGGCGAAGGGCGCGAGGAAGTCGTCCGGCTCTACCTCCGCGCCGGCATGCCGATCGACGTGCAGGGACGGAACCGCTACACCGCCGCGGCGGAAGCCGCCACCAGCGGCGAGCTCGGCGTGCTCCGCCTGCTCAGCGAACGAGGCGCCGACCTCGAAATCCGCACCGCCGGCGGCAACACGGCGCTCTGGATGGCCGCCTACAACACGAACTTCGAGGCCATCCGCCTCCTTGTCGAATACGGGGCCGACGTCAATGCGCAGGGCGCCCGCCAAGAGGTTCCCGCCAACATCCTCATGCAGTGGCGGCAGCGGCACCGCAAAGGGACGCTCGCTTCACTCAAGTTCCTGCTGGAAAACGGCGCCGACCCCGACATCACCGACGCCCGCCAACGCACCCTCCTGCACGCGGCCCTCGAGGACGGCTGGACCCACGAACTGAACGAGATCCTGAGGTATGAGCCTGATCTCGAGAAGCCGGACCGCAACGGGATGCGCCCGATCATGCTGGCCCATTACCAAAACAATAATTCCAGATTGAGGGCTTGACGGGGCAAAATCCCGCCCTTTAATCCGCGCCCTTTGGCAGATTCGCTGCCCGCACTTCATTTTCAAGGAGACAGAACCCATGGCACAGCCGAAACGCAAGACTTCCAAGCAACGCAGCCGCAAGCGCCGCGGCGCACATCAGTTCAAGCTTCCGCAACTCGCGAAAGACCCGCAGGACGGCACCCTCTTCCGTCCCCACCGGATCAATCCGGCCAACGGCATGTACCGCGGGCGCCAAGTCCTCGACGTCGAGATCTGATCCCGGCGGCATCCGCATCGGACCGCGCATAGTTTTTCAGCCTCCTCCCATGGTCGCGCAAGCAGCCAACTGCACGATCGCAGTGGATACGATGGGGGGCGACCTAGGGCCCACGGAATTCATCCGCGGGCTTTTTTATGCCACCGAGGAACTGCAGCTGGGCTGCAAGTTCCTGCTCGTCGGCAAAGCCCGCCTGCTGGAGCGCCTCCTCAAGGTCCGCCGGCTCGACCTTTACCAAGACCGGATCTCCGTGGTCAACGCGACCGAGGTGATCGGGATGGACGAGAAACCCATCCAGGCCCTCAAGCGGAAAAAGGACTCCTCCATGGTCCGGGCCATCGAGTTGCTGAAAGAAGGCACCGCCCAAGCCGTCGTCAGCTGCGGTAACACCGGCGCCCTGATGGCCGGCGGCACCCTGCGCATGCGCCCGCTGGAAGGCGTCGACCGGCCCGCGCTCGCCACCATCGTGCCCAGCAAGCGGAAGCCCTTCGTCTTCCTCGACGTCGGCGCCAACCCCGAATCGACCGCCGAAAACCTGGTCCATAACGCGGTCCTGGGCGCCAACTACGCCAAGGCCGCGCTCAAGCTCGAGTCGCCGCGGGTCGGCCTGCTCACCATCGGCACCGAGGAGGGCAAAGGCACCACCCTCGTCAATACCACCCACCGCTACCTCGAGCGCCTGCGGGATGTCATCGACTACACCGGCCTGATCGAGGGCTTCCAGCTCTTCGACGGCGGGGTCGATGTGGTCGTCTGCGACGGCTTCGTGGGGAACATCGTTCTGAAGTCCAGCGAGGCCCTTTTCAGCTTCATCGGCGCGACCATGAAGGAGGAACTGGTCCGCAACACCAAGCGGAAGCTCGGCGCGGCCCTTTCCGCCTCCGCTTTCAAGGATATGAAAACCCGCCTCGGCCCGGACAACCACGCCGGCGCCCCGCTCCTCGGCCTGAACGGCAATATCCTGAAAGCCCACGGCTCCTCCAATTTCGTGGCCATCGGCAACGCCCTGCGCGCCGCCCAGGCCGTCGTCACTCACGATATGATTGACTCGATCCGGACCGACATCCAACAAGCTAATGAGTTGATCCGCATGACGGAAGCGGAGAAAGTCTGAATCCGCCGTCCCTCCCGTGCCCGGGCCGCCCGGCTGCCCGGCCCTCGCCCGGCATCGACTCCGCCAACGACCTCACCACGCACCCATGTCTTCTTCCAGTTCGCAATCGGTGGTTCTTCTCGGGACCGGCTCCTACCTGCCGGAACGCGTGGTCACCAACGACGACATGGCCCGGATCGTCGAGACCTCGGACGAGTGGATCCTCAGCCGCACGGGCATCCGGCAGCGCCGCTTCGCCGCCGATGCGGAAACCACCAGCGACATGGCCTGCGCCGCCGCCCGGCGCGCGATCGAGAGCTCGGGCGTCGACCCCGCCGAGATCGACCTCGTCCTCGTCGCCACGATGACGCCGGACATGCCCTTTCCTTCGACCGCCTGCATCCTTCAAAGCAAGCTCGGGCTGCCCCAGATCACCGCATTCGACATCCAGGCCGCCTGTTCCGGTTTCGTTTACGGGCTCAGCATCGCGTCCTCCATGCTTCGCTCCGGCCATTACCGCAAGGCGCTGGTCGTCGGTTCGGAGAAAACCAGCCGGATTCTCGACTTCGAGGACCGGGCCACCTGCGTGCTCTTCGGCGACGGCGCGGGCGCCGCCATCCTCGGGCTCTCGGACGAGGCGGACGTGGGCATCCTCGGCTCCATCGGCGGCTCCGACGGCACCAACCCCAGCCTCCTCTACCAGCCTGCGGGCGGCTCGCTCATCCCGGCCTCGGCCGAATCCATCGCCGCCCGCCAGCACTTTCTCAAGATGAACGGGAAGGAGATCTTCAAGCTCGCCGTTCGGGTGATGGGCCAAGCCAGCGTCGATATCCTCGAACGCCACGGCTACACCACCGCGGACCTCGACCTCGTCATCCCGCACCAAGCCAACCTCCGCATCATCGACAGCCTGGCCAAGCGCTTGGAGATTCCCCTCGAAAAATTTCATATCAATCTCGACCGCTACGGCAACACCTCGGCCGCCTCGGTCGGCATCGCACTCGACGAGGCGGTCCGCGAGGGCCGCGTTCACCGGGGAGACCTCTTGCTCCTGGTGGCTTTTGGCGCGGGCTTGACCTGGGCCTCCTCGCTGCTCAAATGGCACTAACCGATCCATGCGCCTACTTCTTCCGATCTTCCTCGCCTGCTCGCTCATTTCCGGGACTTCGCTGCCGGCGCAATTTTCCCTCAATCCGCTGGACTGGTTCGATTTTCAGGACGAGGAGGAAGAGGCGCCCCTGCGCGTCGCCAGCCAGGCCGAAGAACGGACCGCGCAGGAAATGCTCGAGCGGGGCAAGGCGCGGATGGAGGCGGGCGACCTCGGCGGCGCCAAGCGGATCTTCAAACGGATCGCAAAAGACTATCCCACCTCCATGGCCGCCGGCGAGGCGCTCCACCTCCAAGGCCGTATCTTCATGGCCCGGGAGCGCTGGGTGAAAGGCTTCGAGACCCTGCAAGTGGTCGTCACCCGCCATCCGAATTTCGACCAGTTCGACCGCGTGATCGCCTCCCAGTTCGAATGCGCCACCGCGCTGATGGAGGGCGCCCGGGGCAAGCTCTTCGGCGTGATCCCGACCTTCCGCCAGTACTCCGAGGCCATGCGCCAGTTCGAGCAAATCGTGCGCAACGCTCCCTACGGCGACTACGCTCCGCTCTCGCTCATGAACCTCGCCCTCCTCGCCGAGCAGGAAGAGGAGTCCGAGGAAGCCATCGACGCCCTCGACCGCCTGATCAACTACTACCCCCAGAGCATGCTCGCCCCGGACGCCTACTACACCCTCGCCCAGGTCTACTCCGACCTCGTCCAAGGGCCGGAATACGACCAAGGCTCCACCCGCCAGGCCATCCGCTACTACGAGGACTTCCTCATCCTTTTCCCCGAAAGCAATTACCTCGGCGAGGTCGAGGCCAACCTGGAGGAGATGGAAAACCTGCTGGCCACCAGCCGCTTGAACCTCGGCGACTTCTACTACTATTTCCGGACCAATAACACCGCCGCCCTGGTTTTCTACAACGAAACCATCACCATCGCCCCCGATTCCGAAGCCGCCGGTGAAGCCCGCGCGCGGATCGAGGATATCGAGGCCGGGGTGCGCCCGACCACCGGCGCCAGCCTCGTCCGCCGCCTTTTGATGGCCGACTAGCCGGCCGATTTGCTTTGCCCGAGACCTCGACCGGCAGCAACCGAACTCCCTAGAATCCGCTCGACCCGCCCTTTCCGCCATGCTCCGGAACCCCGTCCAACGCCTTTTCGCCCCCGCCCTGCTCCTGCTCGGCATCGCCCTCTCCTTCTCCGGCTGCGCCCACTACCGCGCCGGAACCGGCGCCGAGCTTCCCTTCGAAAGCATCTACATCCGGCCCGCCGAAAACGACAGCTTCGCCCCCCAGGCCCAGGCGCTGGTCAGCGCCCAGGTCCGCGAGGCCTTCATCCGCGACGGCCGCCTCAAGGTCCTGGCCGATGAATCGGAAGCGGACGCCGTCCTCCTCATCACGCTGACCGAATACGACCGCGAAGCCGCCGCCCGCTTCGGAGACGACACGGTCGAGGCGCAGGCCTTCGACCTCGAGCTGACCGCCCTGGTCTCCCTCTACCACGCGGGACAAGGTGATTTCCTCTTCGCGAACCGGAGCGTCAGCGAACGCAAGCTCGCTTACGTGCAGGACCTCTACGACGAAGATCCGGGCGAGAACCAAGGCTTCGTCCAAGCCGAATACCAGAGCATGCCCCGCCTCGCCCGCGACCTCTCCCGCCGGATCGCCGACGAGGTCCTGAGCCCCTGGTAGAGCCGGGCGCTCCCCCTCGCCCGAAGCGGTGACGCCGGGAGCGAAAAATGCGCGCATCGCGTCCGCTTACTTCAGGGCTTCGTCGACGAACTCGAGGCCCCCGTCCTTCGTCAGGCGGCGGTAGTAGCACCCCGGGCGGGCCATGCCTCCGCTGGTCTTCGTGTGGCAGGCTCCCCGGCCGGCCGGCCGGACCCGGTAGAGGATCGAGTTCTGCTCGCAGTTCACCCGGATCTCCTCGACCTTCAAGTAGTCGCCGCTGGTCCTGCCCTTGATCCAGAGCTCGTTGCGGCTGGTGCTCCAGAAGGTCGCCATCCCGGTCTCCCGCGCCGTATCCAGCGCCAGCCGGTTGGCATAGCCCACGATCAGCACCTCCCCGCTGTCCGCGTCCTGGGCGATCGCCGGCAGGACGTCGGCCTCGCACTCGGCCACTTTGCGGAGCTTCGTGAAGTCCAGGTTTAAAACCCGACCTTCTTCCAGTTCTTCGTGTGTCATCCCTCGGGTGTAAGCCTCACGGTGCGAGCGAGTCGAGGATGGATTGCGGCGATAAGGCGAATTCATGTCCGGAAAAGGGGCTTTTTCCTTTTCTTCCCCGCGCTCAGCTCCATCTTCGAAACTTTGACTCGAACCCGCACCGCGTCCACCGGAGGTGCCCAAAAACCGAAAGACCCATGCAAGCTGACATCCTCACCAAAGCCGCCACCCAAGCGCGCGGACTCGCCCTCGACGCCGTCCACGCCTGCAGTTCCGGACACCTCGGCCTCCCCCTCGGCTGCGCCGAAATGGGCGCCGTCCTCTGGGGGCACGGCGGGCTCCGCTACAATCCCGAAGATCCCAAGTGGCTGAATCGCGACCGCTTCGTCCTCTCCGCCGGCCACGGCTCCATGTTTCTCTACGGCTGGCTCCACCTCGCGGGCTACCACCTCTCGCTCGACGAGATTAAAAACTTCCGCCAGCTCGGATCGGAAACCCCGGGACACCCGGAATTCGGCGACACGGTCGGCGTCGAAGCCACCACCGGCCCCCTCGGCCAGGGCGTCGGCAACGCGGTCGGCTACGCCCTCTCGGGCAAGCGCGCGGCGGCCAAGTTCAATACCGCCGAACACGTCATCTTCGACCACCATGTGATCGCGCTCCACGGCGACGGCTGCTTCCAAGAAGGCGTCGCCCGCGAGGCCATCTCCTTCGCCGGACATGCCGGGCTCGACAACCTCATCCTGATCTACGACGCCAACGACGTCACCCTCGACGCCATGGCCGTCCAGACCATGAGCGACAATGCCGAGGCCTTCTACCGGGCCGAAGGCTTCGACACCTACCTGGTCGACGGGCATGACATGGTCGCCTTCGAGGAGGTTCTGACGAAGGCCAAGGCCGAGGACAACGGCCGCCCGAAAGCCATCATCGCCAAGACCACCATCGCCAAGGGCATCCCCGAAGTCGAAGGCACCGCCAAGGGCCACGGCGAAGGCGGCGCGAAGTTCGCCGACGCGGCCCGCAAGGGCTACGGCCTGCCCGACGAGAAGTTCTTCGTCTCGGACGAGGTCCGCGCTTTCTTCGAGCAACGCGCCACCGACGCGAAGGAGGCCTACGAGGCCTGGCAGGAGCGCTACGCCGCCTGGTCGAAGGCCAATCCCGAGCTCGCCGCCGAACTCGAAGCCGGGGTGAAGGGCGAACTGCCCGACGACCTGCTTTCCAATATCCCCGAGTTCCCCGAAGACAAGGCCGATGCCGCCACCCGCGCTTCCGGCGGCACTGTGATCAACGCGCTGGCCAAAGAGGTCCCTCAGCTGATCACGGGATCGGCCGACCTTTTCGGCTCGACCAAGAATTATCTCAAGGATGCGGGCGACTTCTCCAGGGACAACCCGACCGGCCGCAATATCTGGTTCGGCATCCGCGAGCACGCCATGGGCGCGATCTGCAACGGCATCGCTTACGACGGCATCTTCCGCGCCAGCGGCGCGACCTTCCTGGCCTTCGCGGACTACATGCGGGGGTCCATCCGGCTGGCCGCGATCTCGAAGATCCCGGTCGTCTTCATCTTCACGCACGACTCCGTCGGCGTGGGCGAAGACGGCCCGACCCACCAGCCGGTCGAGACCACCAGCAGCCTGCGCCTGATCCCGAACCTCGACGTCATCCGCCCGGCCGATGCCGAGGAAACCGCCGGGGCGTGGGCGGCCGCGCTGGAGCGCAAGGACGGTCCCACCGCTCTTGTCTTCAGCCGGCAGAATCTCCCGGCGCAGAAGAGCATCGCCGTCAAGGACCGCCGCGAAGGCGTCCTCAAGGGCGGCTACGTCGCGAAAAAGGAAAGCGGCGAGCTCAAGCTCGTCCTCCTCGCGAGCGGCTCCGAACTGCAGCATGCGATGGCCGCGGCCGAGAAACTCGGCGACGGCGTGCGCGTGGTCTCCCTGCCCTCGTTCGAACGCTTCGACCGCCAGTCCGCGGACTACCGCGAGAGCGTGCTGCCCGCCGCCTGCCGCAAGCGGGTCGCGGTCGAGGCCGGCGTCTCCCTGGTCTGGGGCAAGTACGTCGGCATGGACGGGCGCACCGTCGCTATCGACCGCTTCGGCCTCTCCGCCCCGGGCGATACCGTCATGGAGCAGCTCGGCATCACCGCCGAAAATGTCGTCAAGGTCGCCAAGGAGCTGCTCTAGGCCGCCCCGCCGCCCTTCCCAAGCGTTCCGCCGCCTCAACCGCGGCGGGGCGAAGGTGGAACTTCGCCCTCCGGAACCCGCATGCGTGCTTCGCTCTCCGAGCTACGCAGCACTTCGTCCCGCATCCCCGTATTCCTTGAATCCGGCCCGTTTTCCCTTACCTTCCCCTCATGGCTGCTCCCACGCTCAACTACGAACCGAAGGTCTTCAAACCCCGCAATGGGGAGGAAGCGCCGCTTTCGGACATCCAAAAACAGGTCCTCGCGCTGAAGGAGGAACGGAACGCGGTCATCCTCGCCCACAACTATCAAGTGGATGAAATCCAGCGCGTCGCCGACTACGTGGGCGACTCCCTCGGCCTGGCCTACCGCGCGGCCGAGGCGGATGCGGACTGCATCGTCTTCTGCGGGGTCCACTTCATGGCCGAGACCGCCAAGATCGTGAATCCGGAAAAACCCGTCCTCCTGCCGGAGCTCGACGCCGGCTGCTCGCTCTCGGATTCCTGCCCGGCCGAAAAACTGGCCGCCTACAAAGAGGCCAATCCGGGCCTCTACGTCGTCGCCTACATTAACTGCTCGGCCGCCGTCAAGGCGCTCTCGGATGTCATCTGCACCAGCGGCAACGCCCGCAGCATCGTCGAGAAGGTGCCGGAAGACCGGGAGATCCTCTTCGTGCCCGACCAAAACCTCGGCCAGTGGGTCTCCAAGCAGACCGGCCGCCCCATGCGCCTCTGGCCGGGCTCCTGCTACGCCCACGTGCTCTTCACCCAGCAGGCGATCGAGCGGCTCAAGCTGAAGTTTCCCGACGCCCTCGTGGTCGCCCACCCCGAGTGCGTCGAAACCGTGCGCGACAACGCGGACGAGGTCTGCAGCACCGAGAAAATGATCGGCTTCTGCCGCGACAGCCCGGCCGGGCAGTTCATCGTCGTGACCGAGACCGGCATGATCCACCGCCTCCAGCGGGAGGTTCCGGAGAAGACCTTCATCGCCGGCCCGACGGACAGCTGCGCCTGCAACGAATGCCGCTTCATGAAGATGAACACGATCGAGAAGCTGCGCGACTGCCTCCGGGACATGAGCCCGAGGATCGAGCTGCCGGAAGACGTCCGCCGTCAGGCCTACGCCCCGATCAAGCGGATGCTGGACTGGAGTCGCTGACCGCCTCCGGATCGAGCGGGAATTCGTAGGCGAAGGCCGAACCGCCCCCCGCCGGCTCGAAATAAACCCGCCCCCCGGCCGCCGCCGCGTGGCGCGCGCAAAGCGCAAGCCCGAGTCCGAGGCCCTCGCGGTTGCGGCGATCGCTCATATCCGCTTGGAAAAATGGCGTGAAGAGTTTCTCCCGGATCGGATGTTCCACCCCGGGTCCACCGTCCACCACGGTCAGAAGGCCCGTGTCCGGGCTCGCCCGGACGAGGGAGACGCGGATCTCGCCCGGCGTCGAGAATCGAAGCGCGTTGTCGATGAACGCACCCGCCACAAAGCCAAGCGTCGACTCGTCGACCTCGAAAGCGGTCGGGAAGCGGTCCCCTAGAGCGGTGCGGATCCTATGACCCGAGCGACGGGCGTCGTCGGCAAAGCGTTGCACCAAGAGATCCAGCCAGAGCGCGGCGTCGTCGACCGCGAGGACTCGCGGTGCCCGATGCCCTTCGTTCTCCGAAAAACGCAGGATGCGTTCGACCAGCACCAGCAGGTGATTGCCCGCGTCCACCGCCAAGCGCAGAAGCTTTCGCTGCTCCGGGTCGCGCAGCTCCTCCGCGAGGAACTCGCAGGGTCCGAGCACATGGTTCAAGGGAGTGCGCAGCTCATGGCTGACCACCGACAGGAAGGCGGACTTCGCCCTGACGGCGGCTTCGGCCGCGCTCCGGGCCGATTCGAGCTGCGCAATGTAGGCCTTGCGCTCGGTGATGTCCTGCTTGACCGCCACGAAGTGGGTGATCGCTCCGGCATCGTCGCGCACCGGCGAGACGCTCGCCGCTTCCCAGAAGATCTCTCCGTTCTTCTTCCGATTGCAGAACTCGCCCGTCCAAGTGCGCCCCGCCTGGATCTCCCCCCAGAGCTCAGCGTAGAAGGAGCTGGGTTGCACCCCCGAATTAAGGATGCGTGTCGATTGACCCATCGCTTCCTCCCGGGAGTAACCGGTGGCTTTCGAGAAGAAGGGATTCACATACTCGATCGCGCCGGAGGGATCGGTGATCACGATCGAGACCGGGCTCTGCTCGACCGCATGCACGAGTCGGCGCGAGCGCGACTCGCTCGCCGCGAGGGCCTCGCGCAGCCTCCGCTCGTCGGTCACGTCCTCGATGATGGCACAAAGCAGCTCCCGCCCCTCGATCGGGACCGGACCGCTGCGGACCTTGACCGTGCGCAGGCACCCGTCGCGGCGGCGGTGGCAGGCTTCGACGCCCGTCCCCTCCCCTTCCATCGCGGCCCGCAGCATGCGGTCCACCTCTTCCGCGTCGAGCGTATCGATCTCGTGAATACGCTTCGCGCGCAGTTCGTCGAGACTCCAACCGTAAAGCGCCACCGCCGCAGGATTGGCGTCGGCGATACGCCCGTCGGCGGGATCCATCAACAGCATGGGAACGTGGGTGTTGGCGAAGAGGCTGCGGTAGCGTTCCCTGCTGTCGGCGAGGGCTTGAATCCGCCGGGCCTCTTCGATCCGGGTAATCATGAGCCGCCCGAGCGCCAGCACTGCGAGCGGATAAAAAACCAGCACGAAGGGCACGACCTTGCGGAAGAAGTCCGGACCGAGATCCGGCAGGAACGCCCAGAGCGCCCCCAGCATGAACAGGTGCACGACCAAACCGAAGAGGTAGAGACCCGCGTTGCCCAGCCGCTCGGGACCCCCACGCCACGCATGCCTCAGGGCCTGGCCGAACGCGGTGACGCCGACGATGACCACGATGCCCGGAACCACACCCGCGCCGCCCTCCATGATCCGGAAGCCGGCCGTCATCAGAACCGCTACGGCGCAGGGAACGAGACCGAAGAAAAGGCCCGCCACCGACAGCAGGACCGAACGCGCGTCCAGCATCACCCCCTCGCTGAAAGGTATCGGCGAAACCATTACCGCCAAGCCCAGAAAACCGAGGCAGAGCCCCGTAGCCAGCTCGCGGACGAACTCGGGCAGGCCTTCGTCCCGCCCCGTTCCCGGTCGAATGAAGACGAGAAAAACGAGAACTAGCGCGAGGAGCAGGCAAAGATTCTGCAGAAGGGCGAGGAACACCTTTTAAGTATGTGATTGGAAACGGTCTCTGGCCGAGGATCAAACTCAGCTGCGGGGAAAAAACAATTGCGAAACTCGACAACGCCGAAAATCGCACAAGAGATGGCTGCATGCGGCCCCACCCGGACGATACCCGCGCGACCTACCGTCGCGACCTTCTGCGCTCGCCCTTCTAAGGGGTGCTCGAGGCCGGCTGGCAAGATCTTCTGCGGCCTCTGGGTCACCAAAATCGCCCCGCCGGAGCGCGCCTCATCCTACATGTCCGTCCACATGGCCCTGACCGGCGTCCGCGGCAGCCTCGCGCCCTTCCTCGGCTACTGGATCTTCGCCGCGGCCGGCCCAACCGCCGTCGCGATCTGCGGCCTCGCCCTCGTCGCCCTCTCAATGGCCCTCTTCGAAGCCGCAAACGAAACAGGCTCCGCCGCCACATCCGCCTACGAAAAACCTATCGAGCTTTCCAGTGTGGTCCGATAACTGTCCATGTTCCGAGGTTATTCTTGTCGAAATATACGAATGAATCAATGGAATATGCCTGATCTAGTTCTTCATTTTAATCCTGTTGATTCTGTGAATGCTACCCACCTTTCAGCTACTTCGCCTCCATTCTCCCCTCACTGCTGTCCAAAACAGCGGATTCTGGTGTAGATTGAGTCGATATTCGGCGGGTTAGGGAGAATGGCACTTAGTTAAGCTAGGTTGTCGAGGATTTTCATGGGTGGATTTTCCGAGCGGAAGTGTTCGAAGTATTCGTGCCTTGGCTTCTGTAACCAGCGGGTGCATTTTGGTCTTCGTTTCACTCT
>Ga0208112_100306_pt1 | contig 55639 bp, 49 predicted proteins | sample HotLakConsoUCCLE_FD_184736 | JGI IMG/M metagenome (GOLD analysis project Ga0208112, IMG submission 184736) | Hypersaline microbial mat communities from Hot Lake, Washington, USA - Hot Lake Consortium UCC-LE (SPAdes) (version 2) ...
CTTGAGCCGTCCAAATGGACGCCCATTTCGCCGTCTCTCTCCAAATCCAACACCTCCGCTGCACATGTGCGCGCAGAATGCTGGCTTCAGTTCAGAAATGGCAGGAGGGGATCGGCGTCGCGCTTACCAAAGATTGGAGACGCGTGGCGACACGCTATGACCGCTGTCCCAAGGTGTTCCTCTCAGCCATCGCACTTGCTGCAACCGTCATCTACTGGTTATGAATCCTGACCCTAGTACATCCGCGTTATAGGGAGTGCGTAAGGAAGCCTTATTGATTGTTCCCTTATCAACTCAGGAAGCATTGTGCCAAGTTCGCAGGCTGATTGAATCAGTCGAGTGGCGACCTTGAACTGATCTGCGCTCAACGAATCGTTGCGCTGGCTTTCAAAGGTAAGCTCAACAGAAACTCGGTTAAGCACAATGAGTATCATGTCAATAAGCTGAGAATACTCTTCCGACTCTTCGGTAGGGTTCGTTTGGAAATGAACATTTTTCACGCGGTTTCTCCAGTAAGAGACAGAAAGGCAGCTTTAGCCTCGTTATGTGCATTGCTGCATGTGTCCCATCTATCACTACCACTTATCAAGCCGTGGGAAATGTCCGCTCCGAACTGGCTGCCGTCATCTGACATTTTCACTCGGGATACATGTCTCCTGACCTCGCGCCTCCCGTCATAGAGGCCTCATGTCAGGTGCAGACCACCAGAGGTGTCAGGGCCCATTGGTCGAGGGCCATGAAAAACGCCGCCCCCGAGGGGGCGGCGCGGCTTTTTCCGTGAGTGGACGTCATGTCAGGACGGGCAGTCCCACCGCATGGTGTGGAAGTTGAACTCGAAGCTTTGCATCGGAACCCAGGTGAAGCCTTGCAGGCATTCGTGGAAGGCCTGCTGGCTGGTCTGGGTCAGAAGGAAGACATCCGATTGCTGGTCGACGAGCAGGGCCTGCAATTCGCGGTAGAGCCGGTTCTGTTCGTCGATATCGGCGGTGCTGCGGGCAGCGTCGATCAGGGCGTCGACCTCTTCCGACATGACCCATTCCATCGAGGCCCAGGTGCCGGCCGCGCTGGAGTGGTATTGCGGGAAGAAGAAGCTGTCCGGCGACGGATAGGTCGCGCCATAGAAGACCTGGTTCACGGCCGGGGTCGTCTCGGGCGTGGCGGCCAGTTCGGTCATCCGGTTCCACGGCTCGGGCTTGAGGATCGTGTTGAACCCGATCTGGTCGAGATTGGCCTTCATCAGTAGCCCGATCTCTTCCTCGAAGGCGAGGCCCGCGACATACATGATCTCGATGTCGATCGGCTCGCTTCCGGCATAGGACGAGGCCTCGACCATCTGGCGCGCCATGTCGAGGTCGTAGGTCGGCAGTTCCAGCTCGTCGAGGAAGGCATCGGCAAAGACCGGCGGCATCGGCCCGGCCAGCGGCTCGCCCGGCAGAAGAACCTCGCGGATCAGGTCGTAATCCGTGGCATAGGCGACGGCGCGGCGGATGTTGACATCATCGGTGGGCGCCGCCTGGTGGTTGAGCTTGAAGTAGAAGTTGGTGGCCGTCGGATATTGCTCGATCCGGTAATCCTCGAGCGCGCCGATGGCCTCGTAGGTTTCGTTGGCCTGCGCGTCGGACGACATCGACAGCTGGCCCGATGCGGCCAGCGCCTTGACCGTCGCTTCCTCGTTGGTGACGATGAAGCGGACCTCGGTGATCGCCGTTTCGGGATCCCAGCCCAGATGATAGCCCTCATAGGCCTTGATCACCATGCTGGCGCCGCGTTCCCACGCGTCGAGCATGTAGGCGCCCGCACCGATGGAATTGTTGGCGATGAAATCCTCGGCCCAGGGGTCGTCGTCGGTGGCATTCGCGGCCGCGACGTCGGAATTGATGACAAAGAGGATCGGCGTGATCGTCAGGAAGGGCGCATAGATCTTGTTGAGCTGAAATTGCACGGTGCGGTCATCGAGCGCCGTCACGTTTTCCGGATCGAGGATCCCTTCGAAGAGGTAGGCCGGGCCTTCGTTGATCTCGAGAAGGCGCTGGACGGAATAGACCACGTCCTTTGCCTCGACGGGGCTGCCGTCCTGGAAGGTCGCGACCTCTTTCAGCGTGAAGGTATAGGTCAGCGTGTCTTCGCTGGCCTCCCAGCTTTCGGCCAGAAGCGGCTGGATCGCGCCATCGCCGTCGAGCGTGGTCAGCGCCTCGTACATGTTCACGCCGGCCATGTATTCGGTGTAGTCGTTGATCTTGGCCGGGTCGATCGTGCCGAAGATCTGGACGGTGTTGACCGTGATCACGTTGGCCGCGGCGCCGGTTGCCATACCGGCAAGGGCCAGGGCCGCGACGCCGCCCATCAGCGTCTTTCTCAATGCCTTCATCTTCACTCTCCTGTTGCGGGTTTCATGGGTTCAGCGCCTCTAGCGGGCGATAGTCGAAATCGTAGCCGAAGTAGCGCGGCCCAACGAGGCCGATGCCGGCCTCGGTGCGCCATTGCGGATCGGCGGGCAGGGCAAAGACGATGACCCTGAAGCCGTATCGGATCTGCTCGGTCGTGATCGGCTGTCCGTTTTCCAGATCGAGCAGGCAGATCAGGTCGGGCGTCATCGCCCGGGGGCCGCTGGCCGTTTCGGCCAGCAGGAATTCGTTCTGGAACCGCAGCGTCAGATCCTCCCCCTCGAAGGGGCCAAGCCCCTCGATCTGGCAGGTGCCGCGGGCAAAGCCGCCTTGGGTCGCGCGCTGCACGTCGCGCACCCGGCCCTCGAACAGACGCACGCCGTTCAGCTTTTTCGCCAGTGCGATGGCGGGGTTGCGGTTGGCGCGCTGTTCGCTGTTGATGATGGTGCCGATCGAATGGATCAGGCTCATGGATCCGCGCAGGATCGCGCGTTTCGCCTGCGCCCCCGTCATCGGGTAAAGCGCGATCAGGGCGGCGCCGCCCATTTCCACCGTGATGACGCGGGCGAATTTCTCGGTCGAGAGGTTGTCGACAGTGTTCAGCGCAAGCGCGTTGCCCTTTTCATCCGCGATGACCATGGGGCAGGCGGAGATGCCGTGCATCGTCATCGACACCATCTGCAATTCCGGAAACGCCCGGCCCATGCCGTCGCCATCGACGATGGGCAGGCCGACCGAGGCCGCCACGGCGATGGGGATGGTCGAATTCAGGCCGCCCGCCTCGATGCAGAAGATCGCGTCGGCTTTCCGCCCCAGCGCCAGTTGCAGCGCCTCGAGCGCCGCGATGGCCTCGGTCCCGCGGGGCAGCTTTTCCAGCATCACCGTGGGCGCGCCCATCATAGCGACCGGCACGACAAGCGCGTCGTCATCCAGCGTGTCGACGTCAATCACCTCGACGGGGCCGCTGTCGCGGATCGCCTGTTCGGCCATCAGCTTGCCGATATAGGGATCGCCTCCGCCCCCGGTGCCAAGGAACGCGCCGCCCAGCGAAATCGCTTCCATGTCCTCAAGCTCGATCTTGCGCAGTGGGTCCATCTGTCAGCTCCCTTTCGCAGGCATCGGGGTGAAGGTGATTTCGGGGTAGCCAAAGGCCGCGGGGCCAATGACCTTGAGCGCCTCGGGGCTGCGCAAGAGGTCGTGGCTCGGCAGGGCGAGGATCGCGATCCTCTGGCCCCAGCGCAGAACTTCGGTCGTGATCGGAAGGCCGGTATCGGCGTCCAGAACGACGATCAGGTCGGGCACGCAGACCTCGACCACGCCATCGCGGCGGAAGATCAGGAATTCGTTCTGAAGGTCGATGCGGCCAGTCTGGCCGTCATAATCGCCAAAGCCCTCGACGGTGACCTGACCGACGGCAAAGCCGCCCTTCAGGTGGCGTTCCAGATCGGTGATCTTGCCGGTCATCAGAAGCCGGCCGCCTTCCTGATCCATGATCGTCTGGATCGGGTCGAGGTGCTCGCGATGCGCCTTTTGCACCGCGCGCCCCAGTTCAAGCGCCTGCGTGATCGTGTAGGGGATCGCGGCGCGTCGCACGAAATCGCCCTTCATCGGGTTCATCGCGATGGCGCCGGCGGCGCCCATTGTGACCACGTTGGCACGGGCGAATTTCTCGACCGCGACCTCGTCGCGGGTCTTGCGGATGACGATGATCGAGCCCTTTTCATCGGCCATCGCCGCAGGGGTGGAGACATGGCCATAGATCGACCACGTGCACATCTGCATCTCGGGGAAGGCGCGGCCCATGCCGTCGCCGTCGACGACGGGGATGCCGGCCTGCGCGGCCGTCAGCATCGGCTCCATCGAATTGGCGCCGCCGATCTCGGAAGAGATCAGCGCATCGACCTTGACGCCCAGTTCCTGTTCCAGCGCCCGCATGGCGCGCAGGCATTCCTGGCCTTCCTCGATCTTCTCGACGCCCACGACCGGCGCGCCGATCCCGCCCAGCGACACGACAATCGCGTCGTCGGGCAGTTCGTCCAAAGGGATCACCTTGATCCGGCGGCCCTTCTTCAGTTCCTCCCGGCAGCGCAGTTTGCCGATATAGGGGTTGCCCCCGCCGCCGGTGCCCAGGATCGCCGCGCCGATTTCCAGCGCGTCAAGATCGTGGTCGAAAACCTCGCGCAGCTTATCCATCGAGATCACCCACCACCTTGAGCCGGATGCGCGTCGCGTTGCCCGGCAGATAGGCCAGCGGCACGTCTTCCTGATCCAGAAGCTCGATGCTGTCGGGGCGGGCGCCGGCGGCGATGGCCTTGTCGGTGGCCTCCTTGCGGGCGGCGGCAAGCGCCTCTTCGCGGGTCAGCCCGTCGAGAGAGAAAATGCGATCCACCTCGCCCGAGATCTGGCCGATGGCCGCACCCACGGCATTGGCCACGGCGAAATGTTCGGGCCGGATGACCGGCAGATCGCCCACCATGTCGGGGATCAGGATCGACCCGCCGCCCACCGCCAGAACCGGGATCGGATCGGGCGAGACGCGCATCCGTTCCACGGCGTTGAGGATCATCATGTCGATCTCGGCCTTGATCGCGGTCAGCTTCTCCTCACCCAACGCCTTGGCCGGTGCCGCGTCACCGATATCGGCCAGACCGAGACCCACCGCCACATCCGTCGTCGTCAGCTGTTGCCCGCCAAAGACAAGCGCCTCGTCGAAGATGCGGTAGCCCACCGATTGCGGCCCGATCTTGAGGGGATCGGTCGCGATCTTCGTGCCGCCGCCAAGGGCGATGGAGTAGACATCGGGCATGCGGAAATTGGTGCGCACGCCGCCCACGTCGACAGTGGTCGAGGCCGGCCGGGGAAAGCCCTTGATCAGCGCGCCCACATCCGTGGAGGTGCCGCCCACATCGACGACGATGGCGTTTTGCTCGCCCGACAGGAAGCTTGCCCCCCGCATCGAATTGGTGGGGCCCGAGGCAAAGGTCAGCACCGGGTAGAATTGCACGAATTCCGTGCTCATCAGCGTGCCGTCGTTCTGCGTGATGAAATAGGGGCAGGTCAGGCCCACCGATTCCAGCGCGCGGGCAAAGGCGCCCACGGTGCGGTGGCTGAGGTCGCGCAGCGAGGCGTTCATGATCGCGGCATTCTCGCGTTCGAGGATGCCGAGCCGGCCGATCTCGCTCGAGAGCGTGAAATCGGCGTCGGGCAGGACACGCGCCATGATCTCCATGGCCTGTCGCTCCATCTCGTCGTTGACGGGACTGAAGACGGAACAGACGGCGATGGACCTGATGCCCTTTTCGCCGATCTCCTTCGCGATACCGGTCAGTTCGTCTTCGTCCAGCGCGCTGATCTCGCGGCCGTCGAATTCGTGCCCGCCCTTGGCCATCCAGTAGAGGTTGCCCACCTCGTCGCGGATATCCTCGGGCCAGTCGACCATGGGCGGCAGGCATTGCGCGGCCGGAAGGCACAGGCGCACGGCGGCCGTTTTCGACAGGTGGCGCCGTTCGACCACGGCATTGGTGAAATGCGTCGTCCCGATCATCACGGCCGAGACCTTTGACTTGTCGAGCCCGGTCTCGTCGATGACCTTCTTGAGGCTCTCGACGACTCCCGTCATCACATCCTCGGATGTGGGGGACTTGGCGGCGGCGAGGATCGTCTTGCCCTCGATGACGACGGCGTCGGTATTCGTTCCACCGACATCAACACCAATGCGGTACATTCATCACTCCTTCATGCTGGTCGACGTGGCAAGAACGGCGTCGCGTTCCTCCCGCGTCACCTTGGGTTTCCGGGCGGCCTCTTCTTCGGACAGGACCGGGATCGAGGCGAGAAGCGCCCGCGTATACGCGTGTTGCGGATTGCCGAAGACATCGGCCGTCCGCCCCTGTTCGCAGATTTGGCCACGGAACATGATCGCCACGCGGTTGCAGAAATTCCGCATCAGGCTCAGATCGTGGCTGATGAACAGGTAGGTCAGGTCGAACTGGTCGCGCAGGCGGTTGAGCAGCTCGATCACGTTGTTCTGGATCAACACGTCAAGCGCGCTTGTCGGTTCGTCCAGCACGAGGATTTTCGGGTTGACCGACAGGGCGCGGGCGATGGCCACGCGCTGTTTCTGACCGCCCGACAATTCATGCGGATACATCGAGGCATAATCCGTGGGCAGATCGACCATGGTCAGAAGCTCGGCCACCCGGCGCTTGATCGTGGACTTTTCGGCGCCGGTGAATTTCAGCGGCACAGCGATCTGATCCTCGATCGTGCGTTTCGGGTTCAGCGATGAGCCGGGGTTCTGGTAGACGATCTGCACCGTCTTGCGAAACTCGGTGGTGCCCGCGAAATCGTCCAGAGGGCGGCCCTCGATCATGACCTGTCCGGCATTCCTTTCGAACAGGCCCAGAACCATCTTGGCCAGCGTCGTCTTGCCCGACCCGCTTTCGCCGGCGATGCCGAAGATGTCGCCGTGATGGATCTCGAGGCTCACGTCATTGACGGCGCGGTTGGTGTGGCGGGTGAGGTTGAACAGCCCCCCGCGTTCGGTGAAATCCTTGGTCAGGCCCTTGATGTCGATGCTGACGCGCGGGTCGCGGACATTCTGGGCATCGACCACGCGGGCGCCGTAAAGCGGGGGCACGGCTGCCATCAACCGCTTGGTATAATCGTGCTGCGGCGCCTCGAAGATCGCCTGCCGCGGGCCGGTTTCGACGACGCGGCCCTTGTCCATCACATAGACCCGGTCGGCCGTTTCGCGCACGACACCAAGGTTGTGGGTGATCATCAGCAGAGACAGCCCCTCTTCCGCCACCAGCCGGTTGAGAAGGTTCAGGATCTCGGCCTGGGTCGTGACGTCGAGCGCGGTTCCCGGCTCGTCCGCGATCAGGAGGCGGGGGTTGTTCAACAGCGCCATGCCGATCAGAACCCGCTGCCGCATGCCGCCCGACAGCTGCATCGGATAGCTGCCGAGGATCCGCCCTCCTTCGGGCAATTGCACCTTGCGCAGCGTGTCGATGGCGTGATCGCGCCGTTCGGCCTTGCTGCGCGACCGGCCGAGGCGGATATCGGCATAACGCAGGATATCGTCCATCTGCCGCCCGATCGTCAGGACCGGGTTGAACGACAGCATCGGATCCTGCAGCACGATGGAGATGCCCGTGCCCTTGACGATGTTGCGCGCCCGCCGGTCAAGGCCCAGAAGCTCCTTCCCGTCAAAGGTGATGGTGCCGCTGTCGACCTGCGCGGGCGGCATCGGCAGGGTGCCGATCACCGCGCGCATGGTGACGGTCTTGCCCGAGCCCGATTGCCCGATCAGCGCGACCCGTTCGCCCGCATTCACCGTCAGGTCCACGTCATGCAGCACGCGCACGCTGCGGCCGTAATTGGAAAAGCTGATCGACAGCCCGGATATGTCGAGGATCGGTGTCACTCAGGTCTCCACATCCATCATGTCGCGCAGACCATCGCCGAGCAGGTTGAAACCGAGGATCGCATAAAGGATGGCAAGGCCGGGCATCAGCGCCTCCCACCAATATTCGGGCAGGTATTCCGACCCGGTCGACACCATCGTGCCCAGATCGGGCGTGGGTGGCTGCACGCCAAGGCCGAGAAAGGACAGGGCCGCGCCAAAGAGGATGACAAACCCCGCATCGAGCGAGATCTTGACCGAGATCGCCGAGATGCAGTTGGGCAGAAGTTCGCGGAACATGATGTGGAAATGCGATGCACCGGCGACGCGGGCGGCCTCCACGTAATCCTCGTTCATCTGGCCCTTCACGATCCGGTAGATCAGGCGCGTGTGCCACGTCCACCACAGCAGGGTGATCGCGACCATCGCGTTGACGAGGTTGGGCGACAGGACGGCCGTGATCGCCAGCGCCATGGCAAGCGGCGGAATGGCCAGCATCACGTCGGTGAACCGCATGATGATCGTTTCCGTCCAGCCGCCGAAATAGCCCGCCATCAGGCCCAGCACCACGCCGAAGGGCACCGCGATGCCCAGCACGCCCAGAACCATGCCCAGCGAGACGCGGTAGCCGTAAAGTACCCGCGAAAAGATGTCGCGCCCCACATTGTCGGTGCCCATCCAGTTGTCCCATGTGGGCGCGCCGTGGCGGTTGCGGAAATCCACCATGTTACCGGCACTTTCGGGGCTGGGCGCGAGCCAGGGCGCAAAGATCGCGCCGATCACCACGCTCAGCACGATGATGGCGCCGATCATGGCGGCCGGATTCTTGCTGAACCGATACCAGGCCATCTGGCGGCTGGTCATGCCGCGACCGGCGCTGATCTCCATGTCGGGTGCGCTCATCTGCGGGCCCTCAGCCGTTGCCGCGGGTCGAGGATCCCCAGCAGGATGTCGATGATCAGGTTCGCGAAGACGAAGAACACGCCCGAGACAAGGACAACTCCGATCACCGCGTTGAGGTCCTTTTGCAGGATCGTGCGCACGCCATAGCTTGCGATGCCCGGCCAGCCGAAGACGAATTCGACGACGAAGGCGTTCCCGATCAGCGACGCGAATTCCAGCCCCAGGATCGTCAGAGGTGCGGTCGAGGCGATGCGCAGCATGTAGCGCAGCGTGACCACCCGTTCGGGGATGCCATAGGCCCGCGCGCTTTCGATGAAATCGCGGCCCGATATCTCGATCATCGAGGACCGCGTGATCCGCATGACCTGCCCGATGCCTGCCGCGGCCAGCGCGATCGAGGGCAGGAACAGGTGCCGCAGTGCGTCGCCGAACACGTCCCACCGCCCCTGAAGCGCGGAATCGATCAGCAGCAGCCCCGTCGGGCCGCGCGCGAAATCCAGACCCGGGTCAAGCCGCCCGGTGACGGGCAGGGAGGTGAAATAATAGCTCGCCAGCAATTGCAGGATGATCGCGAGCACGAAGCCCGGTGTGACGACCCCGATCAACGAGATCACCCGCGTGATGTTGTCGATCCAGCTGTCGCGGTAGACCGCCGCCAGAACCCCCAGCGGGATCGAGATCACGACCTGCAACACGATGGTGAAGAGCACCAGTTCCAGCGTCGCGGGCAGGGCGCCCATGATGTCGTCCATCACAGGCCGGCTCGACAGCAGGGACTTGCCCAGATCGCCCTGCGCGAGCCCCGAAAGATAGGTCCAGAGCTGCACGAAGAACGGGTCGTCCAGACCCATCTCGAGCCGCATTTCGGCCACCTGATCGGCGCTGGCCAGAGGCCCCAGCGCGATGCGCGCGGGATCACCGGGCACGATCCGGGCGATGATGAAGATCAGGATCGCCAGGCCCACGAAGACCAGGAACAGAGACGCAGCCCTTTGAAGAATATGCAGCAAAGCAGGAACCCCCTGCGATCACATTGATCGAAGGTTTTGCGACAGATCCAGAAAAATTTTAGCCCAACTTAAAAAATCATCCGATCAATTGCCGCCCCATGGAGCAACTTCGCGCAAAGCGCCGCTTTTCCGGGCGGCTCTGGACACTCGCGGGCCGGGTTGGTCTAACGGATCCGCACTCACGGAGAACCCTCATGGTCGACATCGCCACCCGCGTCTGGAATCACAAGTGGAAGATCGACCCCATCGTGCGGTCGCTCATCGACACGGATTTCTACAAACTGCTGATGTGCCAGTCGATCCTGCGCAACAAGCCCGACACGCAGGTCACCTTCTCGCTGATCAACCGCACCCGCGACATCCGGCTTGCCGAGCTGATCGACGAGGGAGAGCTGCGCGAACAGCTTGACCACATCCGCTCCCTCTCGCTCACGCGCGGCGAGTCGACCTGGATGCGCGGCAACACCTTCTATGGCAAGCGCTCCATGTTCTCGCCCGAATTCATGGACTGGTTCGAGGATCTGCGCCTGCCGCCCTACCACCTCGAGAAACGCGACGGCCAATACGAGCTGACCTTCGAAGGCGCCTGGCCCGAGGTCATGCTGTGGGAGATCCCGGCACTCGCCGTCCTGATGGAGCTGCGCGGCCGCGCGGTGCTCAGGGATATGGGCCGGTTCGAACTACAGGTCCTCTATGCCCGCGCCATGACCAAGCTGTGGGAAAAGGTCGAACGCCTGCGCACCATCCCCGACCTGAAACTCGCCGATTTCGGCACGCGCCGGCGGCATTCCTTCCTCTGGCAGGACTGGTGCGTGCAGGCGCTGACCGAAGGGTTGGGCAACGCCTTTGTCGGCACCTCGAACTGCCTCATCGCCAAGAACCGCGATCTCGAGGCGATCGGCACCAATGCCCACGAACTGCCCATGGTCTATTCCGCGCTGGCCGAGACGGACGCGGCGCTGGCCCGCGCGCCCTATGACGTGCTGGCCGACTGGCACGAGGAACATGACGGTAACCTGCGCATCATCCTGCCCGACACCTACGGCACCGAAGGCTTTCTCGCCAACGCGCCCGACTGGCTGGCGGGCTGGACGGGCATCCGCATCGACAGCGGCGACCCGGGCGAGGCCGCCGAAGCCGCGATCCGCTGGTGGAAGGCGCGGGGGGAGGAGCCTGCGACGAAACTCATCATCTTTTCCGACGGGCTGGACGAGGACCGCATCATCGAACTGCACTCCCGGTTTTCGGGCCGCGTGCGGGTGAGTTTCGGCTGGGGCACGATGCTGACCAACGATTTCCGCGGTCTGGCCGAGGGCGACGCGCTGGCACCGTTCTCCCTCGTCTGCAAGGCCGTCAGCGCCAACGGCCGCCCCACCGTGAAACTGTCCGACAACCCCAACAAGGCCATGGGGCCAGTTGACGAGATCACACGGTATAAGCGCGTGTTCGGGGTAGGGGAGCAGGAGGCTCTCGAGGTTGTGGTTTAATGTTGGAGGTGTGGATTTCTCCGACCTGCCTCCTCTTTCACTTTCTCAATAAGCATTCTAGACTTTGCGCCATCTCTGTCCATTGACAAATCAAGTTGTGAAATTGACGTTCGAACAATATCCTCGCATTCATCGAATATGGACTTTGCTTTCTCATGGTCCGGCAAAAGATCAATGAGAACCTGACAATACCCAGAAATCGAGGAGCTCCCGAGCCCCGGCGTGTCTTTAGTTTGGTATCGATAGCGGAAGGCAAGAAGCAAGAAATATCTGAATGATCGAATATCTCTCTGCAGTACCGGTAGCCGCCGGATTGCAACCTCAAATCTGTAGTTCGCAAGTGCTGCAAGAAAGTATGGTTCTGGTTTGTGGTTATCTCGAAACACTTGCCCGCCAACGGTCTTCATAAGCGTTCCCTGATATCTACTAGCTTGATGAGGCAGCTCAATAAACATTGAGGCGAAACACTTCAACTGCGTACTAATCGAGACTACTCGACCCTTCTCCACATCATTTCGATTGGCATACTGTTTCGCGCGCCGTTCGTAGTACAATCTAATGTCCAGAGGCTGATTGCCGAAAAAATCCTCAAGATCACGCTGAAATTTTGTCAGGGCTAGAAGATCACCTTCTTCAACTTTCGTTTGCCTGTTGGTCGACTTTGTAATCGCCTGAGTTACATCCTCCTGTGTCGTGTGTATTATCTTGACGGGCACAAGCAAATCATCTGACAGGAGATTAGAGTTCTTATATAGTACATGACTGGTTTGGCAGCCATTGACAATCTGATAGTCAACCAAGGTATAGCGGTTCGACGTTACTCTTAGGTCTCTCGTTACTATTGTTACGCCGTTATTTCTAAGTATGAATTGGTTCAACTCACCTTCCGTAATGGTCTTTGCAATGTCTGAGTTCACAGGGTTATCCCCCTGAAAATCCCGGACGTTGTCGACGAAGACAGACTTAAGGATGTCCTTGTCGTCGTCGGTTATCAGCTTAAGAAACTCTGAGGCTGGAAGATAACCAAGATATGAAGCTTCAACTCCATCAATACCCGGCAATGTAACTTGATTGGAGAAGACGAGCTCTCTGCTAATACTTGTGCGGGTCTGCCTGAAGAGCTCCTGTATATTCCTTGCGCCTAATGGTTCAAAAGAAACTTCTGAAAAAAGATTAGTTGACAGAAGATCCTTCTTCTTCTGGTCGATTGCAGCCACAAGGTAGTTATCACCTGTCCAATTTCCAGTGCAAGCATAGTACACTCTCAGAATTGGATTTGACTTAAGTTTTGCTGCATTTTCAAAGATCCTCTCCTTGATTCTTATTAAACGCGCTACATCGCTATTGACTGGCATAGTTTGATTTTCAGAAAAGACTTGATTGCGCAAATTGTCGCCGAGGGCGATAATCTGAGCTCCATCAAAGTTTGATGACGTCTTGGCTTGGATCACGATGAATTCAACATCAAGGTAGCCATTTATATCTAGAACATCTTTAACAAAATCTGGATCCTGTGCCAATCGCCCATTTATCTTGACTGCAAATGCATCGACGTTGAGATCTTGGCCTTCGCCGGCAACTAGGTCTGCCGTATCAAACTCGTCAGAATAACGGCTAGAAACTATACTATAGGCCGCAAAGTGCTCAAATTGCTTATCTCGGCTGAGCAGCTGCAGCCCATTTGCGTCCGAAAACTCGCTGAGCAGTGCATTGGTAATAGAGTCCATAAATCCTCTCAGAGTCGGGGTGAACCAATTCTAGTAGGGAAGATATCAACTTAGAGGGGCAGAGCATACTCTTTTCGCCCACCTCGATTCAGATGATAGAAGCTAAACCCTCCCCCGCAACGCCTTCACCTCCCCCCGGACCTTCTTCGACTTGATCCGGCGTTCCACGGATCCGCGTGTGGGGCGGGTGGGGCGGCGTTTCTTGGGGGTCTCGAGCGCCTTCGTGATCAGCTCCGCCAGCCTCTCCCGTGCGATCTCGCGGTTGCGGGCCTGGCTGCGGGTGTCCTGGACAAAGATCACCACCGCGCCGTCATTCGTCCAGCGCCGGCCGGCGAGCCGCCTGAGCCGGGTCTTGACCGGGCCGGGCAGGTTCGGCGACCGCTCGGCCTCGAACCGCAGTTCCACCGCCGTCGACACCTTGTTGACGTTCTGCCCGCCCGGGCCGGAGGCGCGGGTAAAGCTTTCCGTCAGTTCCCAGTCGGCAATCTCGATCTGATCTGTGATGCGCAGTCCCATGGCCCAAGTGTGGGGCGCGGCCCCGGTGCGCGCAAGGGGGCGACGGAAAACGGGCCGCCCCGGCGATGGAACGGCCCGTCGAAAGTTCCGGAGGTGAGGTCGGTTAGATCAGGTCGGCCTGCCTGTAAGCGCGGCCCAAATCATTGACCCACCTGGATTATTCGGCTCCAGGGGCTGCCCTAGAGAAGCGTCCTCCAGGCTGTCCCGACACCTTTCTCCAATCTCTTTCTCGACACTGGATCACCTCCTTTCTGAATGTTTCGCCTGAGAGGAGGGTCGCACAGATTTGGTGTATGTCAAATTAAAATACACCATGGCTTGGACTTTTCACCCGGTCGTGACTGCCGGACGGGCAAGACGCTGCACGATGAGGCGGAACGGGATCAGCGCGATCAGCGCGATGGCGAGCTTCACCCCCCAGTCGGCCACGGCGAGCGTCACCCAGAGCGGCGCCTCCGGCCCGAAGGTCAGGAAGGGGGCGCGGCCCTGCGCCCAGGCGATTTCCGCATCCGGGCCCGCCCCGAAGGAGAGCATCCCCGAAAAGGCGATGGTGAAGAACAGCGCGGTATCGAGCGTCGATCCGATCAGCGTCGAGGCCAGAGGCGCGCGCCACCAGGCACCGTCCCGCAGCCGCGAGAAGATCGCCACATCGAGGAGTTGTGCGGCAAGAAAGGCGACAGCCGAGCCCACAGCCACGCGCAGGGCCACGGCGGCGTAGTCGTAGCCATCGCCCTGAAGCATGATCTGCGTGCCGATCAGCGAACAGGCGATGCCCGTGACAAAGCCCGCGAAGACGACCCGCCGCGCGGGGCCGGCCCCGTAGACGCGGTTCATCACGTCGGTGACGAGGAAGGCCAGCGGATAGGTGAAGGCACCCCAGGTCAGGAGCCCGTCGAGGATCAGGAACTGAACGAGGATGTTGGAGGCCACGACAATGGCGGCCATGGCAAGGATGCCGGGGAGGAGTTTCATCGGGATATGGTCCGTTTTGGCAAGGTTGCGGCACTTGGCCCCCCGGTCTGTCGGGGGACGCGGCCTGATACGCGCGAAGCCGCGCCCCCGTCAATCCCGGAGCGCGTATTCCACGATTTCGGTCCGCTGGAGCCAGTTGAAATTGTCGTCCGAGATCATGGTGATCCGCAGGCCGTCGTCGTCCTGCCAGACCGAGATACCCTCGAGGTTGTCGTGCCGCCCGGTGACAAGCAACTCCTCCAGCGCGCTGCCATCGGTGGCCATGCGCCGGATGCGCGTGCGAAAGCCCAGCCCCGTGAAGTCGCGTTCGAGGATGTAGAGAAGCCCGTCGGGCCCGAAATCGGCGCCAACTGGAAGGAAGGGGCCGGTGCGGGGCAGATCGAACGCGACGGACCAGTCCGCGCCATCGTAGCGGTAGACGGGAAAGGGCCGGTCCAGCTTGCCCGAGCGTTCGGGCAGGGTATAGAGGCTGCCGTCCGGGGCGATGGCCAGCGCCTCGAGCGCCGAATTGTGCTGCATCCGGCGGAACGCGTCGGGGATGGGCAGGGCATGGGGCACGCCCTCGGGGCCGGTCTCGGTGCGCACCCGTGCCGCGCCTTCAAAGCTGATGAAGACCTCGCCATCGGGGGCAAGGGCCAGGCCCTCGCTGTCGGATCTGCGGGGTGTCAGAACGCCGCCGGACCCGTCGCCCAGGGGCACGAGGGGGCCGGCCTCGATCCCGGTGATGATCCCCCGTGCATCGCGGATGAACCGGCCTTCGGTGATCCGTCCGCGGTCGCTGAGCGCGATGAACCGCGCGCCGTCGGGCAGGACCTCGATGCCCGAGAAGCCGCCGAATGTCGGGTCATCGGGGGACTGCCAGACTTGGGTGTCGAGATAGACCACCTCCTGCATCTGCGCGCAGGCAGGAAGGGCGGCCCCGAAGACCAGGGCTGCCGCGATCGGGCGAAGGTGCATGTCAGTTGCTGTTCAGAACGGCGGTGCAGGCGGCCGGCAGGTCGGCCATCGTGACCTCTGCCCTCGGGGTGGGGGGCGGCGCGTCGGGGTCCGGCGGCGGCGGGTCGAGGATGTTGGCGACCCATTGGCGCGCATCGTCGCAGCCGTCGCCGGGCGGGATCGGGGTCTGGGTTTCACATTGACGGTCGCCCGCCGGGCAACTCAGGCGCACGTGGAAATGATAGTGATGCCCCCACCAGGGACGGATCTTTCGCAACCAGCTCCGGTCGCCGGTGGCCCAGTCGCACATGTCGACCTTGGCGCCGGGAAAGATGAAGATGCGGTCCACCCGCGGATCGGAGGCCGCGGCGCGCAACAATTCGCGGTGCTGCTCTGTCCAGTTGTCGTTGGTATAGGCGCCCGCCGCACGTCGGGTCGAGATCGAGGACAGATCTTCCCGCTCCTGCCGGCTGAGGTCGAGCCTTTGGGGCGGCAGCATCCAGATGTCGATATCAAGGCCGGACTGGTGGCTGGCATGGCCCGTCAGCATCGGGCCGCCGCGCGGCTGGCTCATGTCGCCCACGTAAAGGCCGGCCCATCCCGGAAGCGTGGCGGCAAAGCGCGACAGGTTCTGAACATAGTCGATCGCTTCGGGCAGGGCCCAGTTGCGGTTGCGGCTCAGGCGCATGGCCTGCCATGTGGGCCCGGTCTCGGCCAGTTGAACGGCGCCGGCCGTGCAGCCCCGCGAATAGCCGCCGATCGCCTCGGGCGACTGGTTCGATCCCGCGGGCAGATAGCCGAACAGCTGCTTGGCCACCCGGTTGTCGCCCGCATTCAGCGACGACACCGCGGCCTGGGTCACGGTGTCCACGCCACCGCTCTGGCAGGCCGCGAGGAACAGCGCGGCGCAGAGGGGGGCCACGAGGCGGGCGATGGGTCGGATCATGAGGCTCTGTCTCCGTCCTTGTTCACGAACATTAGCAGGATCAGCCCCATCAGGAAAAGCATGATCACCGGCGAAATGCCCAGACGCGGACTTTGGGTGATGTAGGTCATGATGCCGATCATCGCAGGCGCGACAAAGGCGGTGGCCTTCCCCGACAGGGCGAACAGGCCAAAGGCTTCGGTCGGACGTTCCGGGTGGGTGTGGCGCACCATCATCGACCGCGACGCGGTATACAGCCCGCCCCCCGCCCCGCCGATGATCGCGCCGCAGATGTAGAAGACGATATCGGGCAGGTTGGAGCCTTCGGGGAGGGGCACACCGTAGAACCGTTCGCGCGACATGGCCACGATCGTCGAACAGACAAGGATCAGCGTGAAGATGCAGAACACGATCACCGGGCGCGGGCCGAACCGCGCGTCGAACCGGCCTGCCACATAGGTAAACACCGCCGCCGTGATCGCGCCCACGATGCCGAAGATCGCGATCATGGTCAGCGACCAGTCAAGCACCAGCACCGCATAGACCCCGCCAAAGCCGTAAAGCGCGTTCAATGCATCGCGGTAGAACATCGACGACAGCAGAAACCCTTTCAGGCTGTCCCGCCCCGCGATGGATTTCAGCGAGACCCAGAAATCGGCCATCGCGATGCGAAAACCGCCGGTCCTGACCACCGGGCGCACCTCGCGGACCCACAGGAAATAGGGGATCATGAAGACGACATACCAGATCGCGATGAAGGGGCCGACGATCCGCGTGCCTTCGCGTGCCTCGGGGTCGAGACCAAGGGCAGGGGCGGCACCCAAGAGGGTAGCGCCGCTTTCGGCATCTGCCTCGAAGAAGAACAACAGCATGATCGCAAGCCCCGCGACCCCGCCCCAATAGCCAAGCGCCGCGCCCGCCCCGCTGATCCGGCCCACATCCTCCTGCGTTCCCAGGCCCGGAAGCTGCGCATTGGTAAAGATCAGCGCGAATTCGGCCGCCACGAAGGCGATGGAAAAGGCGATCAGGCCAAACCACAGCGCCGATCCGTCAGGCACCATCAGCCACAGCGAGGCGGTGGTGATGACGAAGACGACCGAAAACCCCACGATCCAGGGCATCCGCCTGCCGGTGCTGTCGGCATAGGCGCCCAGAACCGGGCCGGCAAAGGCGATGAACAGGCCCGCCATGGTCTGTCCCAGCGACCACATCGACTGCGCCTGCGCATCCGCGGCCTCGGTCGTCATGCCCTGCGAGGAGAACAGTTCGGTCGCCACCGAGGCGAAATAGGGGCCGAAGATGAAGGTCAGGCCCAGCGTGTAGAAGGGCTGCGTCGCCCAGTCGAACGCCATCCAGCCCCAGATCCGTTTCTTCGCGGAAACCGCCATTCACCTGCCCCCTGCTCCGGCGCGATAGAGCCGCATATCGCCGTCCGTGGCAAGGAGGCAATCGACCGCAGAACCGGGCCCGGACCATCGCGGCAGGCGCCGGTCTGTGGGGCGGGCGCGGGCCGTGCACACTTAGCGCTCGGCCGGCGCGGTGGAAAAGTCTTGAGCCGCGGAGAAAATCGTCTAGAATTTCATTGAAAGAAGGCAGGTCTGGAACAGAACGGCAAATTTCTGATCGTTCTCACGTGTTCTGATCACGCCAATTGATGGTTTTGATATGGCCATTTGGCCGACGTTTGTTTGTACGGGGAGGGTTGTTGAACGCGTTTGTAGTCCGAGTATGACCCCATGCCGTGATCCGTTGTCCTGCCCGGCGCCAGGCCGGGAGCAAGACCGGATCAGGCGATCAGAACAAAATCATTCTTGTCGACATTTCCGGAGTTTCAGTCGTGCGAAATCTTGTTTTTGCCGCCCTTGCCATTGTGGTTGCAGGCGGCGCCTTTTTCTTTTTTGGCCGTAATGGTGGGATGTCGGAGGCAGAGCTGATCGACGCCCTTGCAGAGCGTGCGGCACAGATCAATTCGGCCGATGGCGAGCGGTTCGATGATTTCTCTGAACTGGTGTCGGCCACCGCTGTCGAGAGGCAGATCACCGTCAGGGGCGAGACCTTCCTTGATGCGGAGGCCGTGCCCGAAGATTACCTTGAAAACCGACGGATTCAGACAGCGCGCATCCTGTGCGAAGGCGAACAGAGCCGGGCGATGATGGAAGCGGGCGCCACCCATGTCTTCAACTGGTGGACGGCGGATGACGTCAGCATTGGCATGGTCACGCTGCGCGGCGATGCCGTCTGCGGCGAACTCGGCTTCTAGGCCCTGAAAACTATTCGTTGGAAGGGAGTTGGAATGTCAGTCGATTCCGTAATTCGCGCGCTTGTCTTCGCTTGTCTGGTCATGACGCCTGTCCGTGGTCTGGCAGAGGTTGTCGAATTTCGCACCGTGATCGAGCAGTCGCCCACTGCGTCGGTCCTCATGGGCGAACAACTCGAGCAAAGTCGCGCGCGACAATACCCGTTCTACATCACGATGCAGGTTCCCGACACGTCGGAGGGCGTCAACCTTGCGGCGGAATTCTCGGATTCCGACGGTGAGCCGCTCGCGGGTTTCATTTATCACGTTGCCGGAGAAAGGATCCTTGAAACGAATTCCATCTCCTACGCGACAATAGATGACGGAACACCCGAGGAGAGGATGCAATACGTCTTTCAGGTGATTGCCAACCAGGTCTACCCGTGGCTGGAACCGCCCCCCGATGCCGAGGTGCTTGGCGGCCGGAAGATCACCGTGGGCGGCAATCCGGCGGTGGAGTTCATTTCCATCTACACCAGGGAATCGGACAGGGGCCTGCTGGCGGGGCGGATCGTGGGTGTGATCCCCCCGTCGGGGCCGAATGTCCTGATCTTCGTTCAGGAAACCGCGCTGGACCGGCTTGGCATCACCGATATCAACGAGTTGCCTGAAACGTTCGGGGGGCGGATCCTGTCGAGCCTCGTCCTCGTTTCGGGCCGCAACGAGAACGGTGTGATGGTTCCTTTCTGACCCTTGCCTGCGCGCCTCGGCCTTTCGCCTTCGGCCCGGGGCGCGCGGTTGGCAAAATAGGCGCCTTGCCCGATGGAGGGGCAAGGCGAAGCCCCGAACGGAGTTGCCTGTCATGTCCCGAAAGACCCTGCTGATCCTGCTTGTGGGCTGTGTCGTCGTCATCGGTGCCGGCTTTCTTGCGGCCCCGGGGTTGCTGGGCCCCAGACTGCCGCCCCTGCCAGAGGCCGCACAGACATTCGAGCGGCAGGACCTTGCCCCGGTTCTGCGGCGCCGGATCGAACAGGCGCTCGAGGCGCAGGGGCTTGCCACATCGTCGCAGACAAGGATCGTGATCGCCCCGGAGGATTGCCCCTCTGCCTGTAACGCGGGCATGGATCGAGGGCTTTGCTACTGCCTCAGGGACGACTCCCGGACCTGCCCCGAGGGATGGCCCCTTGAACGGGGCGATCCCGCGTCTGCCTGCGCAAGTCTGCCCGAACAGGTCGTTCTTCTGCCCGAAGCATCCGGCATGACCGAACAGACGATACGCTTCTGAGGCGCCATACCCGAACCGGAGTTGGGGGATTGCCCTTTGGCTTCTGCGGGCCTACCTCGTGAATTCAGCGAAAGACGGGCCCGGTGCGACAGGCGCGGCGCGGGACGAAACCGATGGAAAGGCGAAAGATGCAATCGTTGTACGAGATCCTGATGCTCATCCTGGGCGTCGCCCGTTTCTTCATCTTTTCGCATTTCATCATGAGCTGGCTGATCAGTTTCCAGGTGCTGAACGTGCGGCAGCCGCTGGTGGCGCAAATCTGGTATGGTCTGAACCGGCTTCTCGAGCCGATCTACGCGCCCATCCGGCGGATCCTGCCCAGCATGGGCGGACTGGATCTGTCGCCCATCGTGGCGCTGCTGGCGGTCTATGCTCTCGAGATCATCCTGCGGAACAATATCGCGCTGTTTGTCTGACCTGATCCGATCCGGGACTGCCCGGATCGCCTTGCAGGGTGGCATCCCATATGAGACGGTATGGCCAACCAAGATCGAGGCCATGAAGAGCAGGCTGCCCAGATGAACGCCGTCCCGCTGCTGCGAGATGTCTTTGGATTCGACAGTTTTCGCCCCGGTCAGGCGGAGATCGTGGACGCCGTGGCCGAAGGGCGCGACACCCTCGCCATCATGCCCACCGGCGGGGGCAAATCCCTGTGCTTCCAGTTGCCCGCGCTGATGCGCGGGGGCGTGACGCTGGTGGTCTCGCCTCTGATCGCGTTGATGCGCGACCAGGTGCGGGGCCTGCGCGAGGCAGGGGTCGAGGCTCATGCGCTGACCTCCGGCAATACCGAACAGGAGACAGAGGCCGTCTGGGCGGCACTGTCGCGCGGCGAGGTCAAGCTTCTCTACATGGCGCCCGAACGGCTGGCCTCGGGCGGGACGCAGCGGATGCTGCGCGAGGCGGGCGTGGGCATGATTGCCGTGGACGAGGCCCATTGCGTGAGCCAGTGGGGCCACGATTTCCGCCCCGACTACCTGCGCATCGGGGAATTGCGGTCCGCGCTCGACGTGCCGCTTGCGGCCTTTACCGCGACGGCCGATGCCGAAACCCGCGACGAGATCGTGGAGCGGCTGTTCGGCGGGCGGAAGCCCCGAATTTTCCTGCGCGGATTTGACCGGCCCAACATCCACCTGGCCTTTGCCGTGAAGGACAGCCCGCGCAAGCAGATCCTCGACTTCGCGGCGGCGCGGAAGGGACAGTCGGGTATCGTCTATTGCGGCACCCGCGCGCGCACGGAAACGCTGGCGCAGGCCCTGCGCGAGGCGGGCCATTCTGCCTGCCATTACCATGGTGGCATGGAGGCCGAGGCACGGCGCGACACCGAACGGCGGTTCCAGCAGGAAGACGGGCTGATCGTCGCCGCGACCGTCGCTTTCGGCATGGGGATCGACAAGCCCGATATCCGCTGGGTCGCCCATGCGGACCTGCCCAAGTCGATCGAGGCCTATTATCAGGAGATCGGCCGCGCGGGCCGCGACGGGGCACCGGCGGAGACGCTCACGCTCTTCGGGCCCGATGACATCCGCTTGCGCCGCACCCAGATCGACGAGGGGCTGGCCCCGCCCGAACGCCGCGCCGCAGATCACGGACGGCTGAACGCGCTTCTGGGTCTCGCCGAGGCGCTGGGCTGCCGCAGGCAGGCGCTCTTGTCCTATTTCGGCGAAGAGGCGGGCCCCTGCGGCCATTGCGACCTCTGCGACCGCCCGCCCGAGACGTTCGACGCCACGACGCCCGTGCGCATGGCCCTGTCGGTTGCCCTGCGCACCGAGGAATGGTTCGGCGCGGGCCACCTGATCGACATCCTTCTGGGGGTCGAGACCGACAAGATCCGCGCCCGCGGCCACGATGGCCTGCCCACTTACGGCGTGGGGCGCGACTATGACAAACGGCAATGGCAGGCGATCTTTCGTCAGATGATGGGCCATGACCTCTTTCGCCCCGATCCCGAACGCCATGGCGCGCTTCGGATGACCGAACGGGCCCGCCCGATCCTGCGCGGCGAAGAGACGATCACGCTGCGAAAGGACACGATCCGCGCAGCGCGCGGTGCCGGCCCCAGGGTTCGCGAACTGGTGAGCGAGGAGGACGCGCCGCTTCTGTCGGCGCTCAAGGCCAAACGCCGGGCGCTGGCCGAACAGGCGGGCGTGCCCGCCTATATCATCTTCAACGACCGCACCCTGATCGAGATGGCGGAGACGCGCCCAGCCACTCTGGACGCCATGGCCAGGATCGGCGGCGTCGGTGCGAAAAAGCTGGAACGCTATGGCGCGGCGTTTCTCCAGGTCATCGCGGGCGAGGCCGAGGCGATGCACCCGAGCCGCCGCAAGCTGGCCGGCCGCGGCGAAGGCGCGCTCTACGACCGTCTGCTGGCGGTGCAGGCCGAACTGGCCCGGGGCGATGACGGGACGGGCAAGCCGATGCAATGCCCCGCCGGGGTGCTGGCCAGGGTCTCTCGGCAAAAGCCGCGCGACATGAGCGAGCTGGAACGCCTGATCGGCGCGCGCCATGCCGAACGGTTCGGCGCAGCCTTCCTGCGCATCCTCGAGGACGGTTAGGGCGGGTCCCGGGCTGGAAATCGCCCGGGCGCGTGATACATGCTCGCATCACGCAGGAACGATCCGCAGGAGGCGCCCCCGTGCTGACCGTCATTTCTCCGGCCAAGTCTCTCGACATGACGCCGGTTTCCGTCGATGCGACGGACCCGATCTGGCAGGACGATGCCGTGCGTCTGGCCAGGACCGCGCGCAACCTTCCCCTCAAGGAGCTGAAATCCCTGATGGATATCTCGGACGATCTGGCCCGGCTGAACCGCGACCGGTTCCGCGCCTTCGCCGAGACACCCGAACCCGAGGCGACGCGCCCGGCGGCCTTTGTCTTTGCGGGCGACACCTATCAGGGGCTCGAGGCGCGCACGCTCGACCCCGACGATCTGGCCTGGGCGCAGGATCACCTGCGCATCCTGTCGGGTCTTTACGGCCTCTTGCGGCCCCTTGACGCGATCCAGCCCTACCGGCTGGAGATGGGCAGCCGGCTGAAGACCCGGCGCGGCGGGTCGCTTTACGAGTATTGGGGCGACCAGATTGCCCGGGCGCTGAACGCGCAGGCCGAGGCCGTGGGAACGGACACGCTGGTCAATTGCGCGAGCGAGGAATATTTCCGCGCCGCCGACCGCAAGGCGCTGAAACTCCGGGTCGTGACCCCCGTCTTCATGGAGGTGAAGGACGACAAGCCGCGCATCGTCAGCTTTTTCGCCAAGCGCGCGCGCGGCGCAATGGCCCGCTACATCACCGAGAATCGCCTGACCGACGCCGATGCCATTCGCGGCTTTTCCACCGGCGGCTATCGCTTCGACCCCGATCTGTCCGAAGGCGACAGGGTCGTTTTCGCCCGCGATTACCCCGAAACCTGACCGGAAAGTCCGGAAAACCCGAAATGTTATTGCCCGCCACCGCTGTTGCCTGACAGGGGGGCGGCATGCGATGATCGTTTCCCGACATATCCATGAGGGGATCGGATCATGCGCCTTGTCATCGCCCTTTGGATCGCGCTGTTCTGGCCCGGTATCGTGCTGGCGCAGGATGCTGTCCCCGAGGCCCGGACGGTCATCTCGCGCGATGTGGATTTTCCCGGCGGCGATCTGGCGGCGATCTTCGACACGACGCTCGATGCCTGCGAGGCGGCGTGCCTGGCCAACAGCCAATGCACGGCCTTCACCTTCAACCAGCGCACCGACAGCTGCTTTCCAAAGGTCGATGCCGGGGTCGTCACACCCTATGAGGGCGCGGTGTCGGCGCGTATCCTGCGCACACCCGACATCGTGCAGCAAAGGGCCGCGACCCGCGGGGCGGAGCTGGATTTCCTCCCCGCGCCCCTTGTCGCCGAGGCCCGCGATCTGGCGACGCGCATCGGTCGGATGCATTCCGTCGACGAGTTCGGCGCAAGGGAGCTTCTGGATGCGGCCGGGCGCGCCCGGTCGAACGGCAATCTGCTTGCCGCCCTGCGGCTCACGGGGGCGGCCACCGCGCTGACGGACGAGCCGTCGCATTGGCTGGAATACGGGCTTCTCGCCCGGACGATCAGCGCCGAGACGTCGGAAGAGACGAACCGGATCCGACGCAATGCGCTGCCGGCCATGCTCAATGCCTATCTGCGCGCCGAAAGCCCGGCCATCCGGGCCACGATCCTGAACGACATGGCCCTTGCGCTGGAGGATCGGGGCGAGGGGCGGTTGATGATCCCCGCCCTGCGCCTGTCTCTGGACCTTGCACCCCGCGACGATACCCAGGCTGCGCTGGACCGCGCGATCGGGCTTTACGGCTTTCGCGTCGCCGATACCGAGGTCGAAAGCGACAGCGCCAGCCCGCGCATCTGCGCGCTGTTCTCGGAACCGCTGGTGCAGGCGGGGCTCGATTACGGGCCCTATGTCCAGCTTCCCGACCCGCGGCTTGCGATCTCGGTCGACGGGGCAAAGCTTTGCGTCGATGGCGTGAACCACGGCGACCGCTATCGTCTTGTCCTGCGCGAGGGGCTTCCGGCGCAAAGCGGGGAAACGCTCGCCCAGCCGGTCGAGCTGACCCTTTATGTCCGCGACCGCAGCCCGTCGGTCCGCTTCACCTCGCGGTCCTATGTCCTGCCGCGGATGGGCGAGATCGCGGTCCCGGTCGAGACGGTCAACCTCGATACGATCGACCTCAGCCTTGCCCGCGTCAGTGACCGCAACATCCTGCGCGCCATGCAGGAGGACCTGTTCGCAAGCCCGCTCTACCCCTGGCAGGAGGAGTTCTTTGCCGCACAGATCGGCACGCCCTTCTGGGAAGGCACGGCCTCGGTCGGCGGGGAGTTGAACCGCGATACGCTGAACCGCCTTCCCCTGACCGAGGCGCTGGAGGGGCAGCCGCCCGGCGTCTATGTCATCCGGGCCGCGGTGCCGGGGGCCGACCCCTATGATCAGCCGCCGGGCTCGCAATGGTTCGTGCTGTCGGATCTGGGCATCACCATGATGCAGGGGGTCGACGGGCTGACCGTCGTCGTCCGCGCGCTGGGCGATGCAGCCGCGATCGAGGGCGCGTCGGTCGAACTTCTGTCGCGGGCCAATGCCGTCCTGGGCGAGGCCGAGACCGATGCGCAGGGCGTGGCGACCTTTCCCGCGGGTCTTGTCCGGGGAACCGGGTCCGAGGCGCCGGGCCTTGTGACCGTGCGCGATGGCGAGACGGATCTGGGCTTTCTGTCGCTGAGCGACCCGGCCTATGACCTGTCGGATCGGGGCGTCGAGGGGCGTGAACCCGCCCCGCCGATCGACGTCTTCCTGACCACCGACCGGGGCGCCTACCGCGCGGGCGAGACGATCTGGCTGACCGCCCTGATGCGCGACCAGCAGGCGGCAGGGCTGGCCGGCGTGCCTCTGACCGCCGTTCTGACCCGGCCCGATGGCGTCGAATACAGCCGCATCGCTTCGGTCAACGACCTGTCGGGCGGCCATGTCTTCGCGTTGCCCGTCGCGGGGTCCGCCCCGCGCGGCACCTGGCGGATCGAGGTGATGGCCGATACCGGGGCGGAGCCTCTGGCCGCCACGCAGGTCCTGGTCGAGGATTTCCTGCCCGAACGCATTGATTTCGACATGACGACCGCGCCCGCCTTTCGCCTTGGCGAACGGGCCGAGGTCGCGGTGCAGGCCAATTATCTTTTCGGCCCGCCCGCACCGGGCCTGCCCATCGAAGGCAATGTCCTTGTCCTGCCGCGCGCCGCCCATGACGATTGGCCGGGATATGTCTTTGGCCGCCATGACGCGGCACAGGATGCGCGGTCCGTGGGCTTCGGTCTCGACAACGAGACCGGGCCCGACGGTGCCGCCGGGGTCACGTTCGACCTGCCCGAATTTCCCGGCGATGTCAGCCAGCCGATGCTGGCCCGGATCACCATGCGCCTTGCCGAAGGGTCGGGTCGCCCTGTCGAGCGGCGCCTTGACGTGCCGGTCCTGCGGGACCAGCCGATGATCGGCATCCGACCCGGATTTGACGGCGTCGTCGAGGAAGGCGGTGCTGCGCGGTTCAGCATCATCGGCCTGTCTCCGGCGATGGAGCCGCGTCCGATGGAGGTGACCTGGACCGTCAACCGCGTCGAGCGCAGCTATCAGTGGTATCAGCTGTTCGGTGACTGGAACTGGGAACCGACCGAGACGCGCAGCCGCGTTGCGACGGGCACGCTCACGCTGGATGGCGGGCCGGTCGAGATGTCCGTGCCGGTCGAGTGGGGCCGCTACGAGATCGTGGTCGAGAGGACCGATGGCGCCTATGTCGCGGCCTCGACCGATTTCCATGCGGGCTGGTATGCGCCCGCCGATGCCGGCGCCACGCCCGATTTCCTCGACGTGTCGCTCGATGCCGAAAGCTACGAGATCGGCGACACCGCGACGTTCCGCATGGTGCCGCGTTACGCGGGCACGGCACTTGTCACGGTGATGACCAATCGCCTTGTCGCGATGGAGGTGGTCGAGGTCACCGAGGGCGAGAACGTCATAGACCTGCCCGTGACCGAGGAGTGGGGTGCCGGTGCCTATGTCAGCGCAAGCGTCCTGCGCCCCATGGATGTGGAGCAGGGGCGCAATCCGGCCCGCGCCCTGGGTCTCGCTCATGCCGGGGTCGCCCCGGGGGGGCGGCTTCTCGATGTCTCGCTTGACTGGAACGATGACGTGGCACCGCGCGGCCCGCTGGACGTGGGAGTCACCGTCGAGGGCATCGCCCCGGGCGAACGGGCGCATGTGACCCTTGCGGCGGTGGATGTCGGCATCCTCAACCTGACAGGGTTCGAGGCGCCCGATCCCGAAGGCCATTATTTCGGCCAGCGCAAGCTGGGCGTCGAATTGCGCGACGTCTATGGCCGGCTGATCGACGGGATGAACGGCGCGGCCGGGATCGTCCGATCGGGCGGCGACAGCCAGGCGGGCATGGATCGTCAGGCCCCGCCGCCGACCGAGGACCTCGTGGCCTTCTTCTCGGGGCCGGTCACGGTCGATGCCTCGGGGCGGGCCGAGATCGGGTTCGATCTGCCGGCCTTCAACGGAACGGTGCGGCTGATGGCCGTGGCCTGGTCGCCCACAGGTGTCGGGCAGGCCAGCGAAGAGGTCGTCGTGCGCGACCCGGTCGTCGTGACGGCCAGCGTCCCGCGTTTTCTGGCGCCGGGGGACCGGTCGCGCCTCCTGCTCGAGATCGTTCATGCCGACGGACCTTCGGGCGACGTCACGCTTGATTTGTCCAGCGATGGGCTTGCGCTGGCATCGGCCGATCTGACACGCAGCTTCGATCTGGACGAGGGCGGATCCCGCCGGTTCGAGGTGCCGCTGGGCGCGGATGCGGTCGGCACCCACGCGCTGCGCGTGTCGCTGACCACGCCCGACGGCACCGTCCTGACCCGGGATCTGGCGATCCCGGTCCTGCGCAACGACCCGGAGGTCAGCCGCGTCTCGCGGCTGACCCTTGATCCCGGCGCGACCTTCACCTTCGATGATCAGGCCTTTGCCGGGTTCAGCCCCGGCACCGGAACGGCGGCCCTGTCGATCGGGCCGCTGGCCCGCTTTGACGCGCCGGGCCTTCTGGCGACGCTCGACCGCTATCCTTACGGCTGCACCGAACAGCTGGCGTCGCAGGCGATGCCGCTGCTCTACTTCGACGAGGTCGCGCGCGCGATGGGCCTTGCGGATGAACGGCAGGTGGCCCGGCGGATCAACGAGGCGATCCTCGAGATCCTCGGCAATCAGGATGCCAATGGCGCCTTCGGCCTGTGGGGTCCCTATTCGGGCGATCTGTGGCTGGATGCCTATGTCACCGATTTCCTGAGCCGTGCCCGCGCGCGGGATTTCGACGTGCCCGAAATCGCCTGGACGACCGCGCTCGACAACCTGCGCAACCGGGTCAACTACGCGTCCGATTTCGAAACGGGAGGCGAGGATATCGCCTATGCGCTGATGGTCCTGGCCCGCGAGGGGGCCGCGTCGGTCGGCGATCTGCGCTATTACGTCGATCAGAAGGCAGGCGCCTTTTCCACGCCCCTGGCCGCCGCGCAACTGGGCATGGCGCTGGCCTATTACGGCGACCAGCTGCGCGCCGACATCATGTTCCGCGAGGCGATGACCCGCATCGACCGCCTGCCCGCCGCGCCCGACAGATCCATCTGGCGCAGCGATTACGGCACCCACAGGCGCGACGTGGCGGCCGTTCTGGCGCTGGCCGTCGAGGCCGGGACAGAGGCTGTCGACAGGGCGGCCCTGACCGACCGGCTGGCCCGCGCGGGCGAGAGGGTGTCGACGCAGGAGGCTGCATGGACGCTTCTGGCCGCCGACGCGCTCATCGACGATCTCGAGGCGACCGGCATCACCATCGACGGCGCGCTGCCCGACGGCCCGCTTGTCCGGCTGCGCGAGGATCGCGTCGATGCCGCCCCGGTGGCGATCCGCAACACCGGCACCGCATCGACCGAGCTGACGGTCACCAGCTTTGGCGTGCCGGAGGTTCCGTTGCCCGCGGGGGGCAACGGCTATGCGATCGAACGGGCCTATTACACGATGGAGGGCGCCCCGTTCGAGGGGGCCGAGGTCGGGGTGGGCACACGGCTCGTTGCCGTCCTGACGGTGACGCCCTTCGGCCAGCAGGAGGCGCGGCTGATGGTCGACGACCCGCTTCCCGCCGGGTTCGAGATCGACAACCCGAACCTTCTGCGCGGCGGGGATGTGCGCGGTCTCGACTGGCTGGACCCGGTGCGTGCCCAGACGGCCGAATTCCGGCAGGACCGGTTCCTGGCCGCTGTCGATCACCGCTCGGACCAGCCGTTCCGGCTGGCCTATATCGTGCGCGCCGTGTCACCGGGCGAATTCCATCACCCCGCCGCCAGCGTCGAGGACATGTATCGCCCGCAGATGCGCGCCCGGACCGACACCGGCCGGCTGCGCATCGTCGACTAGGGGATGGGCGCCCTGACCGGACCGCGCAGGCCCGGCCGCTGGCTTCTGATCCTGGCGCTGATGCTGTGGGCCGGGGCTGCGGCGCGTGACGGGTTCGACCGGTTCATCGCCGCGACGGTGATCCCCCCGCTTGCGATCGAGCAATCGGTCGAGGTGCGCGACCGCAATGGCGATCTGCTGCGCGCCTATACGGTGGCCGAGGGGCGCTGGCGGATGGCTGTGGGCCTTGATGCGGTCGACAGGGGCTATGTCGAGATGCTTGTCCGCTACGAGGACAAGCGGTTCTGGTCCCACTCGGGGGTCGATCTGCGGGCGATGGTCCGGGCTGTCGCGCAGGGGCTGCGCTACGGGCGGCTGGTATCGGGCGGCTCGACCCTGACGATGCAGGTCGCCCGGCTGATCGAGAATTCCGGCACCGGAAGCTGGCAGGGCAAACTGCGCCAGATGCGGGTGGCGCTTGCGCTTGAGCGGCGCCTCACGAAGGACGAGATCCTCACGCTCTACCTCAACCACGCACCGTTCGGCGGCAATCTCGAAGGGGTGCGCGCGGCAAGCTATGCCTGGTTCGGCAAACCCCCGCGCAGGCTGACCCCGGCCGAGGCAGCCCTTCTGGTGGCGATCCCGCAATCGCCCAACAACCGCCGCCCCGACCGCGACCCCGATGCGGCCCATGCCGCCCGTGACCGGGTGCTGGAACGGATGCGGGGGGCCGGGCTTCTCGATGACGAGACGGTCGCGGCGGCCCTGACCGAGCCCTCGCCCCGCACGAGGCGGGATTTCCCGCTTCTCGCGCCGCACCTTGCGGACCGGGCCCGCATGACCGACCCGCTGGCCGATCTGCATGTCCTGACCATCGACCGCGATCTTCAGACCAGCATGGAGGAGTTGGCCGCCCAATCGGTCCGGCAGGGGGGAGACAGGCTTCAGATCGCGATCCTTGTCGCCGATCACCGGACGGGCGAGATCCTCGCCTCTGTCGGATCCTCCGCCTATACCGCCGACAACCGCGAGGGGTTCGTCGACATGACGCAGGCCCTGCGTTCGCCGGGATCGACGCTCAAGCCGCTGATCTACGGGCTGGCCTTCGACCGGGGGCTGGTGCATCCCGAAACGCTGATCGCCGACCGGCCCGTCGATTTCGATGGCTACCGGCCGCAGAATTTCGACGGCCTGTGGCGCGGCGAGGTTCCGGTGCGCGAGGCGCTGCGCCTGTCGCTGAATGTGCCGGTGGTCGGCCTGACCCATGCAATTGGCCCGGATCACCTGATCGCCGCCCTGCGCCGCGCCGGGGTAGAGCCGGTCCTGCCGGGCGGCAGGCCGGGGCTCGCCATTTCGCTGGGCGGCATGGGGCTACGGCTGGAGGACCTCGTGGCCATCTATGGCGGGCTGGCCGGTGGCGGGACGCGTCTCGACCTGCGCTGGCGGCCCGGTGCCTCGCCCGGCTACCGGCCCGAGACGATCCTCGGACCGGCGGCGGCCTGGCAGGTGGCCGATATCCTGCGCGGGACGCCGCGCCCGCCCGGCGTGGCCGAGCGCGAGATTGCCTTCAAGACGGGCACCTCCTACGGGCACCGCGATGCCTGGGCCGTGGGGTTCGACGGGGCCCATGTGGTGGGCGTCTGGCTGGGCCGCGCGGACGGCACGCCCGTGCCCGGCGTCTTTGGCGGCGAACTGGCCGCGCCGGTCCTCTTCGCGGCCTTCCAGAGGCTGGGCGCGGTCGAGCCGCTGCCCCCGCCTCCGCCGCAAACCCTGATCGTCGGGCATGGCAGCCTGCCCCAGCCCCTGCGCCGGTTCGCGCCACCGGGCGTCGGCGGTTTCGAGGCCGGGCCCGAGATCGCCTTTCCGCCCGACGGCGCCATCGTCGAGGGCAACAGCCTGACGGCCCGCGTGCAGGGCGGTGTCGCGCCCTTCACCTGGCTTGCCAATGGCGCGCCCGTCGCCACCAGCCGCACCCGGCAGACCGTGCTCGAGGGGCTGGGCCCGGGTTTTGCCGACCTCACGGTCATCGACGCCGAGGGTCGGTCCGCGCGCGTGGCGTTCCGGCTGGACTAGAGCCGCTCGACTGCCAGCGCGATGCCCTGACCGCCGCCGATGCACATGGTGATCAGGGCTCGGCGCCCCGCGATCCGGTCCAGTTCGGCCATGGCCTTGACCGCCAGGATCGCGCCGGTCGCGCCAACCGGATGCCCCAATGCGATGGCGCCCCCGTTGGGGTTCACCTTCGCCGGATCGAGGCCCAGCCCGCGATTGACGGCGATGGCCTGCGCGGCAAAGGCCTCGTTCGATTCGATCACGGCGAAATCAGCGACCGTCAGTCCGGTTCGCTCGAGCAGTGCTTGAACCGCCGGGATCGGGCCGATCCCCATCACCTCGGGCCGCACCCCCGCATGGGCATAGCCCAGCACCCGGAACCGCGGGGCAAGGCCCGCGGCCTTTGCGGCCCCGGCCCGGGCAAGGACAAGGGCCGCCGCCCCGTCATTGATGCCGCTGGCATTGCCAGCCGTGACTGACCCGTCCTTGCGGAAGGCCGGGCGCAGGGCCGCAAGTGCCTCGGCCGTGGTCGATTTGGGATGTTCGTCGGTGTCGAAGCGGGCGGTCTCGCGCCCGACCCGCACCTCCACCGGCACGATCTGGTCGGCAAAGCGGCCCTCGGCGATCGCCCGCGCGGCACGCGTCTGGCTTTCCAGCGCAAAGGCATCCTGGTCTGCGCGGCTCACCCCGTATTCGGCCGCCACGTTTTCGGCCGTGACGCCCATATGTCCCGTCCCGAAGGGGCAGTTCAGCGCGCCCAGCATCATGTCGAGGCCCCCGACATCGCCCATCTTCGCGCCCCAGCGGGCATCTTGCAGGATGAAGGGCGACCGGCTCATGCATTCCGCCCCGCCGGCCAGGGCGAAATCGGCGTCCCCCAATGCCAGCGACTGCACCATCGACACGATCGCCTGCGCGCCGGATCCGCACAGCCGGTTGACGTTCATCGCGGGCACGCTGTCGGGGATGCCCGCCTCGATGGCGGCGATCCGGCTCAGATACATGTCGCGCGGTTCGGTGTTGATGACATGGCCAAAGGCCACCTGTCCGATCCGGTCCGGCGCCAGGCCCGACCGCTCCATCGCGGCGCGCGCCACGATGGCCCCGAGGGTCGCGGGCGGGGTGCCTGCCAGCGCGCCGCCGAATGTGCCGATGGCCGTGCGCGCGCCGCCCAGGATGACGATGTCGTCTTTCATGTTCTCCTCCATGCATGTCGTTTCCAGTCTGATGCCCGCCCCGCGCGCAATTGTCAGCCCCGACCCGGCACCGGTGATCCGGCAAATGGCGCGGCGCGGGGCAAATTTACATTTGGTCGCGAATGTCGGATCATCCCCACAGGAGGCATCATGACCCAGGCATTTCTCGACCACATCGAAGAGAGGCTGACCGAAATCCGCGAGGCCGGTCTGTGGAAGACCGAGACCGAACTCACCTCGCCCCAGGCGGGCCATGTGATGACGGGCGCGGGGCGCGACCTGATCAACCTGTGCGCCAACAACTATCTTGGGCTGGCCGACCATCCCGCGCTGATCACCGCGGCCGAAGAGGCGATGGCAAGCCATGGCTGGGGCATGGCGTCCGTCCGGTTCATCTGCGGCACGCAGGATCTGCACCGGCAGCTGGAACAGCGGCTTGCCGCCTTTCTGGGGCAGGACGACGCGATCCTGTTCGCCGCCTGTTTCGACGCCAACGGCGCGGTGTTCGAGCCGCTCTTGGGGCCGGAAGATGCGGTGATCTCGGACGCGCTCAACCATGCCTCGATCATCGACGGCATCAGGCTCTGCAAGGCGCGCCGCTACCGCTATGCCAATTCCGACATGGACGATCTGGAGGCCCGGCTGAAAGAGGCGCGCGAGGGGGGTGCCCGGCATGTGATGATCGCCACCGACGGCGTCTTTTCCATGGACGGCTACCTCGCCAAACTGCCCGAGATCCGGGCGCTGGCCGACAGATATGATGCGCTTGTCATGGTGGATGATTGCCATGCAACGGGGTTCATGGGGCCGAAAGGGGCCGGCACGCCCGCGCATTTCGGCCTGTCCGTCGATATCCTGACAGGCACTCTGGGCAAGGCTCTGGGCGGCGGGATCGGCGGCTATGTCGCGGCCTCGCAGCCGGTGGTGGACATGCTGCGTCAACGCGCGCGGCCCTATCTCTTTTCCAACAGCCTGCCGCCGGCGGTGGCGGCGGCCTCGCTTGCCGCGCTCGATCTGGTCGAGGCGGGCGACGATCTGCGCGCGAAACTTTTCGAAAACACCGCCTATTGGCGCGCGGGGCTCGAGGCGCGGGGCTTTGACTGCCTGCCGGGGGCGCATCCGATCGTGCCGGTCATGACCTATGACGCCCGCCGCGCGCAGGTGCTCGCCTCCCGGCTTTTCGATCTGGGCGTGCTGGTCAAGGGCTTTGTCTATCCCGTCGTGCCCGATGGCCGCGCCCGCATCCGCACCCAGATGAACGCGGCCCTGTCCCGCGCCGACCTCGATACCGCGCTTGACGCCTTTGCGCGTGCGGCGGAGGCCGCGCCATGACCAACATGATGAAGGCGCTGGAAAAGTCGCACTCCCGGCCGGGTCTCTGGGCGGTCGAGGCGCCGGTGCCCGAGATCGGGCCGGATGACGTGCTGATCCGCGTCAGCAAGACCGGCATCTGCGGCACTGACATCCATATCTGGAACTGGGACGACTGGGCCGCCCATACGGTGCCCGTGCCGATGATTACCGGCCACGAATTCGCCGGCGAAATCGTGGAGCTGGGCCGCAACGTGACGGGCCTTGCCATCGGTCAGCGCTGCTCGGGCGAGGGGCACCTGATCGGCCATGACAGCCGGCAGTCGCGCGCGGGCAAGTTTCATCTCGATCCCGGCACGCGCGGTATCGGCGTGAACGAACAGGGGGCCTTTGCCGAATATCTGCGCCTTCCCGCCTTCAATGTCGTGCCCTTGCCTGATGCGATAGATGACGAGATCGGGGCGATCCTCGACCCCCTGGGCAATGCCGTGCACACCGCGCTCAGCTTCGATCTGATCGGCGAGGATGTGCTGATAACGGGTGCGGGCCCCATCGGCATCATGGCCGCCGCCGTGGCCCGCCATGTGGGCGCGCGGCATGTCGTGATCACCGACATCAACCCCGACCGTCTGGACCTTGCCACGCAGGTTGCCAATTGCGTGCCGGTCAACGTGGCCGAAGAACGGCTCGAGGATGTGATCGAGCGGCTTGGCATGAAACAGGGCTTTGATGTCGGGCTCGAGATGTCGGGCAGCCAGGCCGCGCTCGACCAGATGGTCGAGGCGCTGGTGATGGGTGGGCGCATCGCGCTGCTGGGCATTCCGCCGGGAAAATCTCCCGTCGACTGGTCGCGCATCGTCTTCAAGGCGATCACGATCAAGGGCGTCTATGGCCGCGAGATTTTCGAAACCTGGTACAAGATGATCGCCATGCTCGAGAACGGCCTCGACGTGCGCCCGGTCATCACCCACCGCTTTCCCGTGGCCGAGTATCGCTCAGGCTTCGAGGCGATGCTGTCGGGTCGTTCAGGCAAGGTCGTGCTCGACTGGGGCTGAACTGGCCATTGCGCGCGGGCTTTGCGCCTTTCATCTTTCCACAAATACTCAATCTGCCGCCCGTCACGGGCGCGGCACCTCAAACGGAGCGTTCCATGCCCGCCCTTGACAGCATCCTCGGCGCCATCGGGGCCACGCCCTCGGTCTGGCTCGACCGGTTCACCGCCGCGCGACGGCTCGAGGGGCGGATCCTCGCCAAGCTCGACTATCTCAATCCGGGCTTTTCGAAAAAGGACCGCGCGGCCCTTGGCGTGATCGAGGAGGCGCGCGCCTCGGGGGCGCTCGCGCCCGGCCAGAGCGTGGTGGAACTGACGTCGGGCAACATGGGCACGGGGCTGGCCATCGTCTGCGGTCAGCTGGGCCATCCCTTCGTGGCGGTCATGTCGCGTGGCAATTCGGTCGAACGGGCGCGGATGATGGCGGCGCTCGGGGCCGAGGTCGTGCTGGTCGACCAGGTCCCCGGCTCCCGACCCGGTGAGGTGTCGGGCGCCGATCTTGCTCTGGTCGAGGAGACCGCACGCCGCATCACGGCAGAACGCAGCGCCTTCCGCGCGGACCAGTTCGAACTGCGCGGCAACCCCGCCGCGCACGCGGCGGGAACGGGCCCCGAACTTTGGGCCGATAGCGGTGGCACCTTGACCGCGTTCGCCGATTTCGTGGGCTCGGGCGGCACTTATGCAGGCACCATCGCCGCCCTGCGCCGCCTCGGCCCCGTCCGCGGCTATGTGGTCGAGCCTGCCGGCGCCGCCGCGGCGTCGGGGGCGCCCGTCACCGCGCCGGGGCACCCCATTCAGGGCGGCGGCTATGCGCGCGCCGACCTGACCTTCCTCGACGGCCTGCCGGTCGACGGTTTCCTTCAGGTTTCGGGGGATGCCGCGCGCGAGACTGCGCGCGCGCTGGCGCGCGAGGAGGGCATCTTCGGCGGCTTTTCCGGCGGCGCCAACGTGGCCGCGGCCGGCATGTTGCTGGCCGGGCGCGAACGGGGTGGCGTGGTGGGCGTGGTGATCTGCGACAGCGGGTTGAAATACCTCTCCACCGATCTGTGGCCGTAAGGCCCGCGCACCGGATGGCTTGACGACGCGACCAAAGGCCGCTCTTCATCGGGCATGACATGGATATTGATCCTGCAAGGCGTCGTCTTCGCCCTTTGGGCGGGGCAGATGTTCGTCACCATGTTTCGCCTGCGGGCCCGCGCGGCGCGCGACCTTGGCGTCACCTTTCCGGGACCGGTTTCGTCCTTGCGCTATTGGGGCATCTGGTTGCGCGACCCCGACACGCGGCCGGAACGGCGCCGGCTTGCCGTGCTGACGCTTGTGCTGTTCGGCCTGATTTTCCTCCAGATGGGGCGGATCCCCGCCGCGGCATGACGCCGCTTTCCAATCGTGCAGAAAAGGTTAGGACTCGCGTCATGCTTCTCGATGCGCGCGACGTCTCAAAATCCTATGCCGGCGGGTCCGGCACGGTCACGGTTCTGCAAGGGGTCAGCCTTGCGCTCGACGCGGGCGAAACCGTGGCGCTGACCGGCGAATCGGGCAGCGGCAAGAGCACGCTTCTGCATCTCGTGGGCGGTCTGGATGCGCCTGATCGCGGGACCATCGTGGTCGATGGCGTCACGCTGTCCTCGCTGGGCGAGGCGGGGCGCGCGGCGTTCCGGCGTGAAACGGTGGGGATCGTCTTTCAGCAGTTCAACCTGATCCCGTCGCTCAGCGTGGCGGACAACATCGCCTTTCAGGCGCGCCTTGCCGGGCGCCACGATGCCGACCATTGCGCGGGGCTGGCCCGGTCGCTTGGCCTTGATGCGCATCTGGCTCAATATCCCGAGACGTTGTCGGGCGGTCAGCAGCAGAGGGTCGCCATCGCGCGCGCCCTTGCAGCAAGGCCCCGGCTCATTCTGGCGGACGAGCCGACCGGCAACCTCGACGAGGCCAGCGCCGGGGACGTGCTGGACCTGATGCTCGATCTGGTCCGCGCCTCGGGTGTCGCCCTTCTTGTCGTGACCCATTCCGAACAGGTGGCGTCGCGGATGGCGCGCCGCGCCCGGCTGAGCCGCGGATACCTGTCGGAGACAGAGGCGTGATCCCCACCATCCTGCGGGCTTTCGCCGGTCACTGGTGGCGCAATCCGCTTCAGCTGTTCACGGTTCTCGCGGGGCTGGCGCTGGCCACGGCACTGTGGTCCGGGGTGCAGGCGATCAATACCGAAGCACGGGCAAGCTATGACAGCGCGGCCCGGACGCTGGATCGGGGCCGGTTCGACCGGATCGACGATCCGTCGGGCGCGCCGATCCCGTTTCAGACCTTCGTGTCCCTGCGCCGCGCCGGATGGCTTGTCAGCCCCATCGTCGAGGCAGAACTGGCGGGGATCACGGTCCTTGGCCTCGATCCGCTGACCGCTCCGCCGGGTCTTGCCCCGCAAACGGGCGATGACGGCGGCGACGGCCCGGCATTCCTGCCCGATCGCGGGGTGATCTTCGGGGATGCGGCCTCGGTCGCGGCGGTGGCCGGCGCGCTCGACCCGGCGCCCGAGACGGTCGTCACGCCGGAGGCCGCGCCGGGCATCGTCCTCACGGATATCCGGCTGGCGCAGCGCATCATGGGCCGGGGCGACGTGGCGGGCCGGCTGATCGTCCTGCCCGACCAGCCGCTGGGCCGCCCGCCTCTCGATCAGGTGGCGCCCGGTCTGAGGCTGACCCAAGCGGGCAGCCAGACCGATGTCGCGCAACTGACCGACAGCTTTCACCTGAACCTGACCGCCTTCGGCTTTCTCAGCTTTGCGGTGGGTCTTTTCATCGTGAATGGCGCGATCGGGCTGACATTCGAACAGCGGCGCGGGATGGTGCGCACGATGCGGGCGCTGGGCGTGCCGCTGGGGCGGCTCGTCGCGGCGCTGGCGGTCGAACTCGTGTCGATCGCGGTGCTGGCCGGTGCCATCGGCGTGGCGCTTGGATACCTGATCGCCGCCGCGCTCCTGCCTGATGTGGCCGCGACGCTGCGCGGCCTTTACGGGGCCGAGGTCGCGGGTGGCGTGTCGCTGCGCGCCGAATGGTGGCTGTCGGGGCTGGGGATCGCGATTGCGGGCACGGCCGCGGCCTCGTGCGCGGCGATCTGGAGGATCGCGCGGATGCCGATCCTCGCTTCGGCGCGGCCGCGGGCCTGGTCGATGGCCTCGGGCCCCGGGCGTCGGCTGCAATGGCTGTCGGGGCTGGTCCTTCTCATGGCCTCGGGGGCATTGGCCCTGTGGGGCGAGGGCCTCGCGGCCGGTTTCGCGCTTCTGGCCGCGCTTCTGATCGGCGCGGCGCTGATCCTGCCCGCGATCATCGACCTCGTTCTTGCCATCGGTCTGGGCCGGGCAGAGCCGGGTCTGCGCCAATGGTTCTGGGCCGATACCCGGCAGCAGGTGCCGGGGCTGTCGCTGGCGCTGATGGCGCTCTTGCTGGCGATGTCGGCCAATGTGGGTGTCTCGACGATGGTATCGTCCTTCCGGCTGACCTTTGTGGGATTTCTCGATCAGCGGCTGGCATCGGAGCTTTATGTCCGCACCGACAGCCCCGCCGAGGCGCGGGCCTTTGTCGACTTTGCAGGCCCGCGCGCGGGGGCGATCCTGCCCCTGATGTCGGTCGAGGGCACGGTGGCGGGCCTGCCGTCCGAAATCTTCGGCGCGCGTGACGACGCCACCTATCGCGAGAACTGGGCCCTGCTGTCGCGAACCCCGTCGGCCTGGGACGATCTGGCCCGCGGCGCCGGGGTTCTGGTCAACGAACAGCTGGCCCGGCGCGCGGGTCTGGCCCTTGGTGACCGGATCGATGTGGGCGGCGCGCAGGATCTGCCTGTTCTCGGTGTCTACGGCGATTACGGCAATCCCATCGGGCAGGTGATCTTGGGCGAGGCACTGTTTCGCGATCTCTGGCCCGAGGTTGAGCCGCTGAATTTCGGCATCCGCCTGCCGCCCGAAGAGGTGCCGGGCTTTGTCGCGGCGGCGCGCGAGGATCTTGGCCTGCCCGAGCAGGCCTTTGTCGATCAGGCCTCGATCAAGGCGCTGTCGCTGCGCGTCTTCGACCGGACCTTCACGGTGACAGGCGCGCTCAATGTGCTGACGCTGGCCGTGGCGGGCTTTGCCATCTTGATGAGCCTTCTGACCCTTGCGGCCCTTCGCATCCCGCAGCTGGCCCCTGTCTGGGCGCTGGGGGTCGGCCGTCGCGTGATCGGCCGGATCGAGCTGGGTCGCGCGGTCCTTCTGGCGGCGCTCACGACGCTGGCCGCGCTGCCGCTGGGGCTGGCGCTGGCCTGGGCGCTTCTGGCGGTGGTGAATGTCGAGGCCTTCGGCTGGCGCCTGCCGATGTATCTGTTTCCGCTTGATTACTTGCGGCTGGGGGGGCTTGCGCTGCTGGCCTCGGTGCTGGCCGCACTCTGGCCCGCGCGGCGCCTGTCGCGGACGCCTCCGGCCGAACTGCTCAAGGTGTTCTCGAATGAACGTTAGGGTGATCGCCCTGATCGTGCTGTGGCCCTTTGCAGCACTCGCGCAGGGGTTCGGCGGGCTGGGCACCTATGTCGAAGGCTATGCCGATCCCGAACCGGGCCGGGTCTTCGACTTTCCCGCCGATCACGGGGCGCATCCCGATTACCGCATCGAGTGGTGGTATCTGACGGCCAACCTTTCCGCCCCGGACGGCGCGCAATACGGCCTGCAATGGACGCTGTTCCGCTTTGCGCTTGCGCCGGACCAGCCTCTCTACAGCGAGAGCCAGGTCTGGATGGGCCATGCCGCCGTGACGACGCCCGACGCACATCTGTCGACCGAACGGTTTGCCCGGGGCGGCACCGGGCAGGCCGGAGTGCGGGCCGCGCCGTTCTCGGCCTGGATCGACGATTGGGAAATGTCGGGCCCCGATTTCGACCGGATGCGCCTGCGCGCCTCGTCCCTCGATTTCGCCTATGACATGACGCTCAGCGCCGAAGGCCCTCTCGTCTTTCACGGGCAGGACGGGTATTCGGTGAAATCGGGCGACGGGCAGGCCTCCTATTACTATTCGCAGCCGTTCTTCCGGATCGCGGGGCAGCTTGTCCTGCCCGAGGGCGAGGTCGCGCTCGAGGGCCATGCCTGGCTTGACCGCGAATGGTCGTCGCAGCCGCTCTCCGACGATCAGGAAGGATGGGACTGGTTTTCGCTGGTCTTCGATGACGGTGCCCGGCTGATGGGGTTCCGGCTGCGGGGCGAGCGGGATTTCACCGCCGCCTCGTGGATCACACCGGACGGAGACCTGACCGCCTATCCCGACGGGGCCTTCGCCGTCGAACCGCTGGAGGTGGCGCGTGTCGCGGACAGGGACGTGCCGGTCGGCTGGCGCGTGACGCTGGAGGATCGGGGTGTCGACATCCGGGTCGATGCGGTGCGGCAGGATGCCTGGATGGACGTAAGCGTGCCCTATTGGGAAGGGCCCGTCACCCTTGACGGGAGCCATTCGGGCCAAGGATACCTGGAGATGACGGGTTATGAGTGACGGACCACATGACCTTGCCGCCGCGCTGGATGCCGCGCGCGCGACGCTGGCCCGCGCGGTGGCCGATCGCGGAGCGGGCGCGCATCACGTGACGCTGGCGACGCTTGGCCCCGACGGCTGGCCCGAGGCGCGGACCGTGGCCCTGCGCGCGGCCGATCTGGAGGGCGCATCGCTGACCATCCAGACCGATCTCGCGACGGGCAAGGTGGCGGCGCTGCGCGCGCATCCGCGGGCCGAGGTCCATGTCTGGCATCCCGAGACCTGCCACCAGCTGCGCCTGCGCTGCGAGGCGCGCCTGCGCCATGGCGCGGCGACCGCCGATGCCTGGGCCATGATGCCCGCCTCGGCCCGCCTGTCCTATGGCAAGGCCCCGCCGGCGGGCACGCCCATCGACACGGCGCTGGGCTACGAGGTGACCTCCGACCCGGAGGCCTTTGTCGTGATCGACCTGCGCGTCGTCCGGTTCGACCTTCTGTATCTGGGCGCGGTTCACAAGCGCGCCGTCTTCTTGCATGGCAGCGCGTGGCAGGGCCGCTGGATCAGCCCCTGAGACATGACGAAACTTTGCATGGCCCAGCCTGCCCGCGCGCGATAAGCGGGGATCATGATGATGAATGATCTTCCGATGACCCGCGACCTTGTCCTTGTGGGGGGCGGGCATACCCATGCGCTTGTGCTGCGCAAATGGGGCATGCGGCCCCTGGCGGGCGCGCGACTGACCCTGATCGACCCGGCGCCCACGGCGGCCTATTCGGGCATGTTGCCCGGCTTTGTCGCGGGCCATTATACCCGCGCCGAACTGGATATCGACCTTGTGCAGCTGGCCCGGTTTGCCGGGGCGCGGCTGATCATGGCGCCGGCCACGGGCCTTGACCTCGAGGCGCGCACGATCATGGTCGAGGGGCGGCCTCCGGTTGCCTTCGACGTGGCCTCCTTCGATGTGGGGATCACCTCGGCGATGCCGGCGCTGCCGGGCTTTGCCGAACATGGCGTCCCGGCCAAGCCGCTGACCCCGTTTGCGCGCCGGTGGGAGCGGTTTTGCGACGGCGAGGGCCCGGCACGTGTTGCGATCATCGGCGGCGGCGTCGCGGGGGCCGAACTGGCCATGGCGATGGCGCATGCCCTGCGCGCACGCGGCCGCGACGGCGACATCCATCTGATCGACCGGACCCGCGCCCTGACCGAGGCCACCTTGACCGGGCGGCGCATCCTTCTGGATGCGCTGGCGGGCATGGGCGTCACGGTGACCGAGGATACGCCGGTGGCCGAGGTCACGGCCGACGCGGTCGTGCTGGAGGACGGGCGCCGCATTGGATCGGACTTTACCGTGGGCGCCGCGGGCGCCCGGCCCCATGGCTGGCAGACAGGTCTGGCGCTTGATCTGAAGGACGGGTTCATCACGGTCGGGCCCAGCCTGCAATCGAGCGATCCGGCGATCTTTGCGGTCGGAGACTGCGCGCACCTGTCCCATGCGCCCCGGCCAAAGGCGGGCGTCTATGCCGTGCGGCAGGCGCCGGTCCTTCTGGAAAACCTCGAGGCGGCCCTGTCGGGCCGGGCCATGCGGCTCTATCGGCCGCAGGGCGATTACCTCAAGCTGGTCTCGATGGGCGGACAGAAGGCCATGGCGGAAAAGTGGGGCAGGGGGTTTTCCGGCCCTGCCCTCTGGCGACTGAAGGACCGGATCGACCGCAAGTTCATGAACCAGTTCCGCGATCTGCCCGCCATGGGCCAGCCCGATCTGCCGTCGCTGTATGCCGATGGCCTCGCCGAGGCGCTGGGCCCAAAGCCGATGTGCGGCGGGTGCGGCGCCAAGGTCGGGCGCGGCGCGCTGACGGAGGTTCTGTCGCGCGCCAGGCTTGGCAGCCGCGACGATGTGGAAAGCGTCGCGGGCGACGATGCCGCGATCCTGCACACAGGCGGCGCCCGGCAGGTGATCAGCACCGACCATTTGCGCGCCGTGACCCATGACCCCCATGTCATGGCCCGCATCGCCGCGGTGCATGCGCTGGGCGATATCTGGGCCATGGGCGCGACACCGCAGGCGGCCACCGCCACGGTGATCCTGCCACGCCTGTCGGACACGCTTCAGCGGCGGACGCTGGCCGAGATCATGGCCGGCGCGGAGCAGGTGATGGCGGCGGCAGGTGCGGCGATCGTGGGCGGGCATTCCTCCGTCGGGTCGGAATTGACGCTGGGCTTTACCGTTACCGGGCTGTGCGAGGCTGCGCCGATCACGCTGGCGGGCGCGCGGCCGGGCGATGTGCTCATCCTGACCGGGCCGCTGGGCTCGGGCGTGATCCTTGCGGCCGAAATGGCGCTGGCCGCGCCGGGCGGTGTCGTGGCGGCCTGCCTGGCCGAGATGCAGCGCCCGCAGGGGGAGGCCAGCCAGTGTCTGTCCGGCGCGAATGCCATGACCGACATCACGGGCTTCGGTCTTGCGGGCCACCTCGCGGGCCTGTGCGCCGCATCGGGTGTGGCGGCCGAGGTCGTGTTGGCCGATGTGCCGCTGATGGAGGGCGCGCTGGCGCTGGCCGAGGCGGGGCAGGGCAGCACGCTTCTGCCACTCAACCGGCAGGGGGCGGGCCATGTCACCGGCGCCGAAGGGCCGCGCGGGGACCTGATGTTCGACCCGCAAACAGCGGGCGGGCTCCTCGCCGCCATGCCGGAGGATCGGGCGGAGGAGGCTTTGCAAGGGCTCGTCTCCCGGGGTTATCCCGCAGCGCGGATCGGCCGGATCGTCGCGGGGCCGCCTTTGGTCAGGTTTCTCTGATCCGCGCCCGAATCTCGGTGGCCAGCGCCGCCTGACCGGCCGGATCAAGCGTCTCGGACCGCAGGGTGGCCATCACCTCGGGCGACTTTTCGGCGCGCGATTTGGCATAGGTCGGGTCGTAATGGTCCTGCATCAGCGCGGTGACAAGGCCGATCCGGTCGCCCGCGCGCAGCATGTCCGCCCAGCGGTCGACGGCGGCATGCCCGCGAAACTGGCGCAACGGTTGCAGCTTGGCGATGAAACCTTCGGTATCGTCAAGCTGCGCACGGTAATCCTGCGCGATATGGGCGGCGCGCGCCGCCATCGGGGCCGAGATCTCGATCCGTGGCGCGGCGATCATCGCCGACCACAGCGCCGGGGGCAGGTTGATGCGGCCGATCTTGCTGCTTTCGGCCTCGACCAGCACGGGCCGGGCGGGATCGAGCCGCGCGATCTGCGCGGCGAGTTCGGTCTCGAACCCTTTCTGCGCCGGTTGCGGCCTGTCCATCCCGCCCAGAAGCGATCCGCGATGCACAGCCAGCCCTTCAAGGTCGAGGACCTGTTCGCCCATCTCGCGCAATCGCTTGAGAATCTCGGTCTTGGCGGTGCCGGTATTGCCGTCGAGAAGGACGATCCGGTGCGGCAGCGTGTCTCCGTAAAGCAGGTCGTGCACCAGCCGCCGGAAGGACCTGTAGCCTCCGTCGATGGTTTCGGCGCGCCAGCCGACCTCGCGCAGGAAGGCGCCGAAGAAGCCCGACCTTTGCCCGCCGCGCCAGCAATAGACCAGCGGACGCCATGCGCCGTCGTGATGGGCCAGGCTCTCGCGCAGGTGGCGTGCGGTGTTTTGCGCCACAAGCGCGCCGCCGATCTTGCGTGCGTCAAAGGGGCTGACCTGCTTGTAGATCGTGCCCACCTCGGCGCGTTCCTCGTTCGACAGGACCGGCAGGTTGATCGCGCCGGGGACATGATCCTCGGCGAATTCGGCGGGTGATCGGACATCGATCACGGTGTCATAGCCGTGGGCGATGAAATCGGTGAGGGTGTTGAACGAAATGGCCATGGCGCCGATCTAGACCGGGCGCCGCCCGTCCGAAAGCCCCAACTGGTCAGCCACCGCAAGACGGGCTATGTCCGGCCCATGCGTGCCACCGATCTTGTCCTGACACCCACTCATCTGCGGTTCATGGGCCGCCGCTTTGCCTGCACGATCGGGCGTGGCGGCGTGACCGATGCCAAGCGCGAGGGCGATGGTGCCACGCCGCGCGGCGTCCATGACATCGTGGGCTGCCTATACCGGCCCGACCGCATGGCGCGGCCCAATGACTGGGCGGTGCCGCTCCGCCCGGGCGACCTGTGGTCCGATGATCCGGGCCACGAGGATTACAACCTCATGGTGCGCGCGCCCTATCCCCATTCGCACGAGGCATTACGCCGGGCCGATCCGGTCTATGACCTGATCCTGATCACCGACTGGAACTGGCCGCGCGCGCGGCGCGGCGCGGGATCGGCGATCTTTCTGCATCAATGGCGCAGGCCCGGCTATCCGACCGCGGGGTGCATCGCCTTCGACCGTGGCGACCTGCGCTGGATCGCGGCCCATATCCGGATCGGATCGCGCGTGATCGTGTGAGGCCACTCAGCCTGCGGCGCGCGAGGCGACCGGTTCGCCCTCGGCGAGACCCGCCGGCGGATAGAGGACAAGCGTTTCTCCTCCGTCGAGCCCGCCGGTGATCTCGACATGGATGCCGTTGTTGCGCCCGATCTCGACCGGGGCCAGCCGGGCGGTTCCGGCCGCGTCGACACGGAACACCGCCCAGCCCTCCCCCTCGCGGAACAGCGCGGCACTGGGTGCGCGCAGGACATCCTCTTCGGCCCAGACGATGATCCGGGCCTCCACCCGGTAGCCGTGTCCAAGGCTGGGCCGGTCCTCGACGGGGCTGTCAAAGCGGATGGTGATGCCGACCCTCTGTTCCTCCACCCCCAGCGCGGACACCTTGGTCGTGCCATAGGGGGCGATGCTGTCGACCGTGCCGACAAGCGTGGTCTCGCCGCCCCAATCGACAATCTCGACCGGGTCGCCGGCCGACACGCGCACCGCATCCGACGAGATGAGATCGACCACCACCTTCAGGTCCGTCTCGATATCGCCGATCTCGAGGATCGGGGCGCCGGCGGGCAGGACCGCCTCGCTTTCCTGAAGGATGCGCAGGATCCGCCCGTCGATCGGGGCGTGAAGGGGGATCTCGCCGCCGTATTCGTCGTTCACGGCCTGGGCCAGGGCCAGATCGTCGAATCCGATCAGCTGGGCGCGCGCATTGGCCAGTTCGGCCTCGCGCATGGCAATGGCGGCCTCGGCGGTCTGCAAGGCGGCCGAGGCGGCACTGGCATTCGTCTCGGCCCTGTCGAGGGCCGATTGGCTGGCCGTGCCCGTGGCGGCCAGTTGCCGGATCCGGTCAAGGTCGATCTGGGCAAGCTCGTAGGCGGCCTCGGCAGAGGATCTGTCGGCCTGGGCAAGTTGCAGCCCGGCTTGTGCCGCATCCACCGCGGCGCGCGCCTGTTCGCGGGTGCGGGCATCAAGGGCCGCGGGGTTCGTGGGCCGCATCTCGGCCACCACGGTTGTGCGCGCCATGACCGGGTCGCCCGGTTCGGCCGCCACCCGTTTGAGAAACCCCGCGACCGGGGCCGAGACCACGTAGATGTCATCGACCTGTGTGCGCCCCTCCTCGTCGATGGTGACGCGCATCGGCCCGCGGGTGACCTCGCCGAAATCGACAAGCGTGGGTTGCGGCCAGAACGCGGCCACCAGCGCCGCGCCAAGGATCAGCGCGGCAATCGCGGTCAGGATCAGGCGGGATCGTTTCCGGGCACGGGCCATGGATCACTCCCTCGTTTTCAATGCGGTGACAAGTTCCGAACGGTCCAGATCGCGCTTGACCAGCAGGCCCGACACGATCGCCGCCCCCACGACGACGAGGGCCGCGTTGCCAAAGGCCGACGGCGCGATCGTGACCGGGAGGGAATAGATGTCGTTGGAATAGGCGGTGGCGATCAGCCGTGACAGGCCCATGGCGATCAATGCCCCCACGGGCAGCGCGGCCAGCGTGACGACGGCCACCTCGCCCAGAAGGACAAAGGCCACCTCGCCACGGGAAAAGCCGATCACCCGCAGCGAGGCCAGGTCGCGCGCACGTTCGGCATAGGCGATGCGCGCGGCGTTGTAGACGATGCCGAAGGTGATGATGAAGGCAAGCGTGCCCATCACGTAGCGGGTCGATCCGGCCCCTTCGTCCATCAGCCTTTCGAACGCGGCCAGAGCCTCGGATTTCAGGCTGACGCCCGCCACGCCGGGCAGCCCCTTCAGCCATTGTGTCACCGCGTCCTGATGCGCCTCGTCGAGACGTAGATAAGCGCCGGTTATCCGCCCCGGTTCGCGCAGCGCGCGGTTGAGGGCGTCAAGCTCCATATAGGCGGGCGTGCCGAGGAAACTCTCGGCGATCTGCACCACGGGCAGTTCCAGCACCGGCTGCCGGCCGTCGCGCACATCGACGATCAGGGTGTCGCCCGCCTCGATATGCAGGATCCGCGCCAGCGTCGAGGACAGGATCACCCCGTCGCTGCGCATCTCGATGGGCGCGTGATCGGTGCCGATGGCGCGGTTCATCCGTGCCCCGGGGGCAAGCCCTGTCAGCGCGCCCTGATATTCGTGCCGCCCGTTGCGCAGCACGGCCGGCACGTGGCGCACAGGTTCGGCCCGGATGATGCCCTCCCGGCTCATGAGCGAGAACAGCGCGCCTTCGCTGACCGGCCCGGCAAAGGTGACCGCGACGTCCGACCTGTCGACCACGTTGAAGGTGAGGTCGAGCGTTTCGTCAAAGGCGGCATAGGTCGACAGCATCGCCGCCGACAGCCCCATCCCGCAGGCCACGCCGATCATCGCGCCGGCCATGCGCACCGGCTGGCGGGTGATCCGGCGCAGGACCATGCGGCTGGGCTGGTCGAGGCGTGCGGCGATGCCGCGCCCGAAGCGGCCCGTCCGGCTGTAATCGGCGGGGGCGGGCGGGCGCATGGCGACCGCGGGCGTCAGCTCGAACACCCGGCGCAGAACGAAGATGCCCCCCGCCGAGGCGGCCAGCACGCTGACCGAGACACCGATCGCAAAGGCGGCGGGGTCAAGCCGGAAGACGAGGAAGGGAAACTTGAAGAATTGCAGATAGACCCCGACCATCAGCCGACCGATCCCGATTCCCAGCAGGCACCCGGCAAGCGCACCCCCCAGCGCGATCACGAGGATCAGGTTGAAATAATGCGCGCCCACCTCGCGGTCGGTATAGCCGAACGCCTTGAGAAGGCCGATTTCCTCGCGTTCGGATTGCACGATCCGGCTGACCACGATGTTGAGAAGAAAGGCCGCGACCGCGAGGAACAGGGGCGGCACCGTCGTCGCGGCGTCGCGCAGGCCCGAGATTTCCTGTTCCACGAAATTGTGGCTGAACTGGTCGGCCAGAGGATAGGCGCCCCGCCCGCCATAGGGGGCAAGGATCCGGTCGACCGCGTCGATGATCTGCTGTTCGTTGGCGTCCCGGCTCATGGCAAGGACCGCCTCGTTGAAGGCGCCCTCCATGTCGAAGAGCGCGGCCATCGCGGAATTGCCCATCCAGATCACCCCGAAGCGGCTGTCATCGGGGACAAGCTCTCCGGGAGCGGCAGTATAGAGAAATTCCGGCGACTGGGCGAGGCCGACGATGCTGAGCGCGCGGCGCGTGCCGTTGAGCGTGGCGCGCAGCGTGTCGCCGGGGGCAAGCCCATGCGCCTTGGCGAACCCGTCGAGAAGCAGGATCTCGGCGGGTTTGACGGGGTCGGGCATGCGCCCCGCCGCCAGATAGATCGCGTTGAGCCGGGGATCCCCCCGTTCGGGCAGGGAGACGGCCTGCGCCTGAACGGGTGCGGGCCTGTCGGCCAGATCCACGAGGGCCGCGCCGATGATCCGCCCTTCGGCCTGGGCCACGCCGGGCAGGGCCGCGATCCTGTCGATCTGGTGATCGGGCGCCCGTGTCACGGGGGCGAAGATCTCGGCCATGCGGTAACGGTCGTAATAGGCGGCCCGCGTCCCGTCGAGCGTGGTCACCAGACCCGACATCATCACCTGCAGCATCACGCCCATGGCGATGACAAGGCCGATGGCTATGGCCTGCCCCTTCATGCGCCACAGGTCGCGCAGCAGCTTGTGGCCAAGCGGGCTCACCAGTGGATCTCTTCGGCGGTCTTGCGGGTGTCGTTGGTCACGACCTCGCGGATGCGCCCATCGGCGAAATGGATGACCCGGTGGGCCAGATCGGCGGTCGCGCCGGCATGGGTCACGATCATGAGCGTGGTGCCCAGCGTCTCGTTCACATCCGTCAGCACCTTCAGGACGGCGCGGCCGGTCTTGCTGTCGAGCGCGCCGGTGGGCTCGTCGCAGAACAGGACGGCGGGCTGCTTGGCCACCGCCCGCGCGATCGCCACCCGCTGCTGTTCGCCGCCCGACATCTGGGCGGGGAAATGGTCGGTCCGGTCGGACAGGCCCACAAGGCGCAGCGCCTCTTCGGGGGGCATCGGGTCACGGGCGATCTCGGTGACAAGTTCGACATTCTCGTGGGCGGTCAGGCTGGGCATCAGGTTGTAGAACTGAAAGACAAAGCCCACGTGATCGCGCCGATAGCGGGTCAGCTGCCTGTCGGTCATCGCCGAGAGTTCGTCCCCCCGATAGAAGGCCCGCCCGCTTGTCGCCCGGTCGAGGCCGCCCAGAATGTTCAGAAGCGTGGACTTGCCTGACCCGCTTGGCCCCAGAAGGACGACGACCTCGCCTGCCGGCACCTCCAGGTCGACGCCACGCAGGGCATGCACGGTGGCCGCACCCTCGCCATAGGTCTTGGTCAGTGCTTCGGTCCGAAAGGCTGTTTCGGCCATGTCGCGTTCCCCTTTGATCGCCGAAACTGGCGTCCGGCGGGGGCAGGGTCCCTGATCCAGATCAAGAGGCCGTCTGGTATCTTCCGTCCGGTGGCCCCATCCCGCTGGAGGCTCCCGCACGCGACACAGATTGCCCTGCGCCGGATCCTGCCTGCAAGATCAGCATTTGCGCGGGCATTGATCAAGACCGTCCGATCGGTGCGGCTCGGCCGGCGGTCGGTGACGCGCGGCCGGCCCGGATCACAGGGTGGTCGAGCGGCTGATCCGGGAATGGACCATCGCATTGAGCGCCGAGATACGTTCGGGCAGGGGGGCCGCGGCGGCGGGGGCCTGACCAAGGGATCCCGCGGCGCGGGCAAGAGCCTCGTCCCCGGCCGTCGCGGCCACGCCCGTCAGGAATTGCGAGACATAGGCGATGTCCTTCTCGGTGCGCGCAAGGCGCAGGGTTTCTGCCGCATGGTGCAGGTCGTCGCGATAGGCCACAGGGTCGGGCTCGATCTGAAGGTCGAGGCAGGCCCTGGGACCAACGGGGCGGCGTTCGGGCGGCAGATGTGGCAGGATCGCGGCCTGGAAATCGGCGATCCGGGCAATCGGCTTGGGCATGAACGCCGCAGCCCCCGCTGCGATGGCCTGCGCCTCCATCCCGGCGTCGCCGCTGATCGCGATGAGCGCCCCGCCCCGGCGGGGATCGGCGGCAAGTTCGGCGATCAGTTCCGCGCCCGACCCGTCGGGCAGGGTCATGTCAATCAGGGTCACGTTGGGGCGATAGACCCGCAAATGCCGCCGCGCGGTTTCAAGCGAGTCGGCCCGGCGGATCCGTGCCCCCGACCGAAGGCACAGCAGCCGGACGCTTTCGGCCGTGACCCGGCTGTCCTCGACCAGAAGGAAGGTCGTCCCCAGAAGGGGGCGCGACTTGGTGGGCGCCGGAGGCATCATCAATTGGTCCAGTCCATTCATGTCAGTCTCCCCAGTCGAGCAGCTTGGGGACCAGTCTTCGCAAGTCATGCTGAAGGAGGCGTTAACAGGCGCGACGCTTCGCCTCGCAGCGGGGCGTTGAGTTGGTCCCGGCAAAGCGACATAAGCGTCTCATCTGTCCAACCCGGAGGGTTCCCCATGATCGGACGCCTGAACCACGTCGCAATCGCCGTTCCCGATCTCGAGGCCGCGGCCGCGCAATACCGCGACACGCTGGGCGCCGAGGTCGGCCCGCCGCAGGACGAACCGGATCATGGTGTGACGGTCGTCTTCATCACCTTGCCGAACACCAAGGTCGAATTGCTTTATCCGCTGGGCGAAGGCTCCCCGATCGCGGGGTTCCTGGAAAAGAACCCTTCGGGCGGGATCCATCACATGTGCTACGAGGTCGAGGATATCCTTGCCGCCCGCGACCGGCTGACGGATCAGGGCGCCCGCGTCCTCGGGTCGGGCGAGCCCAAGATCGGCGCCCATGGCAAGCCGGTCCTGTTCCTGCATCCGAAGGATTTCAACGGCTGCCTCATCGAACTCGAGCAGGTCTGAGGGCGCATCATGGGAATAACCTCAGCCATCGTCCTGTTCGCCGTGATCTGGTTCATGGTCCTGTTCATCGTCCTGCCGCTGAACCTCACCACCCAGGGCGAGGAGGGCAAGGTCGTGCCCGGCACCCACAAATCCGCGCCGGCGAACCTTCAGATGGGGCGCAAGGTCAGGATCGTGACGATCTGGGCGGTCGTGGCCTGGGTCGTGATCGCGGGCACGATCCTGTCGGGCGTGATCTCGGTCCGGGATTTCGACTGGTTCAACCGGATGTCGACGCCCGAAGTCTCGGCCGAGTAGGCTCACGCCTGAAGGCGGTGATAGAGATGGGTGAAGGTCGCGGCCCCCAGGACCGGGACCAGAAGGTTGACCAGCGGAATGGCAAGCGGCACCGCCATCAGGCAACCGGCGACCCAGATCGTGCCACGATGGGCGCGGCGCAATTCCTTGGCGCGTTGCCGGCCTTCGCGGCGCATGGCCGCGATCTGGAAATATTCCTGACCCAGCAGAAACCCGTTCAGCGCGAAGAAGATGAACAGCGCGAGGAACGGGAACAGCACGTAGAGAAAGATCGCCAGCACGTTCGCCCCGATCAGGATGCCGAGGAAATTCACCGTGTCGCGCAGCGCGTCGCCCCAGCCGATCCGCGGCGGGACGGGCAGGTTGGGGTAATGTTCATCCTCGACCGCCTGGGCCACGTCATCCAGAAACAGAGACGTGATCGCCGAGGCGACCGGGATCATCAGGAACATCGACAGAAACAGCATCAGCGCCAGCGACCCCCAGCTGAGCAGGTCGCCCAGCCATGTCACCGGCCCGATGCCGGGTATCGAGATGCTGCCGGGGTCAATCGCGTCGATGACCCATAAAAGCAACGCATAGCAGCCGAAAAGAAGCGCGACCGACAAGGCGATGCCCAGCCACAGAACCCGCCTGAAGCGCCGATCTGACAATTGCATCAGCGCCTTCAGGAAATCCGAAAAGATCATCATTCGGCTTGCCAGCTGGTGATCTCGTCGAGATTGGGGCGCGGCCTCTCGGGCGGGTCGCGGGTCTCGGTTCCGATATGGATGAAGCCGGCGATGTTCTCGTGCGGCTCGAGGCCGAGGCCCTCGTGCACGAAGTCGCGGTCATGGCTTGCCCATGAGCTGAGCCAGTTGGCCCCCCAGCCCGTGGCCAGTGCCGCGTTCAGAAGGGCAAGGCAGACAGCGCCCGCGGAATAGATCTGTTCGATCTGGGGGATCTTCTCGCTGGCCTTGGGAGAGGAGACGACGGCGACCGCCAGATTGCCATCGGCGAACTGGTCGCGCGCCTTGGCGATCCGGTCCGGGTCCATCTCCATCGCCTCGCCCCGCTCGACCACGAGACGGGACAACCGCTCGAGCGCTGCCTTTTCCAGCACGATGAACCGCCACGGCTCAAGCTTGCCATGGTCGGGCGTGCGGGCCGCCGCCGTCAGAAGAGGGATCAGGCCCGCCCTGTCGGGAACCGGCATCGTCAGCGTCTTGGCCGGGCGCGACCGGCGGGTGAGCAGGAAATCCATCGCTGACGGGTTCGGGGTGGGCATGGCGTCTCCATTCTCCTTGACTGGCAGATAATGCCGCCCGCGCCGGAAATCCATGGCGTCTGTCGGCAGGCGTCGTCGGTTCATTGCTGCGGGGCGGGGATGGTCAGGGGCTGGACGTGCCTCCGCCCGATCGTCGGTAGATGCCCTCGGGCAGGTTCAGGGCCGCCGCAAGGTCGCGCGCCTGGGCCAGCGACAATGTCAGCGTCACGACCTGGTCCTTTCGGGCATCGTATTGCTCGACCGTGACGCAATCCTCGAACAGATTGACCGTCACGTCTTCTTTCAGGGGGGCGTCACCTTCGTCGAGAAGGGTGATCACGGTGGCGTCGAATTCGTGCTCTATGCTGAACATGACCCAAGAGTGGGGCGCAGTCCCGGAAATGGCAAGAGAGGGCAGGCGCAATCCTGCCCGATCACCGGATCGCGACTGGCTCGAGGCCAGACGAACGCCTAGATTGTCAGCCAGAACATGATCCGGGGATTGTCGATGAAGGGTCTTCTTGCGCGCGCGCTCGGGTTGGTCGGGCTGATGGGGCTGGCCGCTTGTGCGGCCCCGCCGGTGCCGGACGGCTCGCCCATGCCCGACGCCGGCGCGCCCACCGAGGCCTCGACCACGCGGCAAACGGTGGCGGTGGTCGATCCGCAGGCGATCCGGCGCGCGGCCCGGACCTTCATCGAGGTGGTCGACAATGTCGAACCCATCGCCGAGCAGGAATGCCGGACCCGCGCCCCGCGCCTTGATTGCGATTTCCTGATCGTGGTGGATGACAGCCCCGGCGCCCCGCCGAACGCCTTTCAGACGCTCGACGATACCGGGCGCCCGATCATCGCCTTCACGCTGTCGCTGATCGCCGATGCCCGCAATGCCGACGAGATGGCCTTCATCATGGCGCATGAGGCGGCCCATCACATTGCGGGTCACCTCGAGTTGCAACGCCGCAACGCCATGCTGGGGGCCGTGGTCTTCGGACGACTGGCCGGGGTCGTGGGCGGCGGCAGCGAACAGGCGATCCGGACGGCGCAGCAGATCGGGGCCGAGGTGGGCGCCCGCAGCTACAGCAAGGAATTCGAGCTTGAGGCCGATGCGCTGGGCACGGTCATCGCGGCGCGTGCCGGCTACAATCCGGTGCGCGGGGCGGAATTCTTTTTCCGCATTCCCGATCCGGGCGACCAGTTCCTGGGCACGCACCCGCCCAATGCCGAACGGGTGGCGATTGTCCTGCGCACGGCGGCCAGCCTCGGGCTTTAGCGGTTATTCAGTCACAACAATTCAGGGGCGGCCGAATCGATCCGGGTTGCGAACCGGGACGGGCCCGGGCGCATGATGTCCGGGTGCCCTGACGTTCAGGTGAGGGAAGTAAAGGCGCCGAGGCTGATCGCAGCGAAGAAGCAGCCCGAGGCGGCCAGCACGAAAACATGCCAGATCGCGTTGGAATAGCGCATGTTCTCGCGCGTGAAGAACACGACACCGAGGCTGTAGAGCACACCGCCCACCGCCACCAGGATCACGGCCGCCATGGGCAGGGCCTGCACCATCGGCCAGATCAGCGCCAGGCTGAGCCAGCCCAGAACGAGGTAAAGCGCGGTGCCCAGCCGCCCCGGCGCGCGCCAGAAAAAGACCTTGGCCAGCGCGCCCGCAAAGGCCAGCGTCCAGATCAGGCCCAGAACCACATAGCCGAAGGCCGATCCGATCATGACCACGAAGGGCGTATAGGTGCCCGCGATCTTGAAATAGATCGCTGCATGATCCAGCCGACGCAGGACCGGGCGCAGGCCTTCCCACGGGGTCATGTGATAACAGGCCGACATCACGAAGGTCGCGATCAGGGCCGCGGCATAGACCGCAAGCCCCGTGACAAGCCCGCCATCCCCGGTGGTCGAGGCAAAGACCAGAAGCAGGACAGCCCCGGTGATCGCCAAAGCCACACCAAAGCCGTGCACCGTGCCGTCGGCGATCCTCTCGGGCAGGCTGTAATCGGGATAAAGGTCGGGGTCGCGTTGCATATCATGATTGTAGCGTGCCGCGGGCACATCTCAAAGGTTGTCCTTGCGTCAGCACCGGCCGGCATCTTGCCGGGGCGGGCCGGTTGGGGTCAGATACGCGCCATGAACGTCTTCGAGAATGTCATTGTCGACCGCGGGTCGCGCTACGCGGTGTCGGGAATGCGGGTCGACAGCCCCGACGCGGCGAAGGCCGCGATCAAGTCGCTCTGCCGCAAGAAGAAATTCGCCCGGGCGACCCATAACACCTGGGCGGTCGTGCTGCCTGGGGGGCCACTCAAGAACGATGACGGCGAGGCGGGCGCCGGCGCCGTCATCCTGCGCATGCTCGAACGCGAGGGCATTACCGGTCACGTGGTCTGCGTCACGCGCTGGTTCGGGGGCAAGCATCTGGGCGGCGACAGGTTTCGCCACGTGGCGGAGGCGGTGCGAATCTATCTTGCCGAGACGGGGCTCGGCGCCGAATGAGAGGCTTTCTTCGCCAATTGAAGAGACGCTGCATCTGGAGCTGGGCCGGCATTCTGCTGTGCTGGCGGGAGGAGCATTCGTTCCGCAGCTGGGTCTGGGCCAATGCCGTCTCGGCCATCCTGGCACTTGCCCTGCCACTCAGCGCGGCGGAGACGGCGATCCTTCTGATGGGCGGGGTGTTCGTTCTGGCGGTCGAATGCCTGAACACCGCGCTCGAGCGGGTGGTCGACGACATCTCCACCGCTCGGAGGGATGCGGCCCGACAGGCCAAGGATGCCGGCTCGGCCGCGGTTGCCACCGCCGCCGTCGCGGTGGGCATCGCCTGGATCGTGATCCTGATCGGCTAGCGCGGCGCCATGCGGCCGGGCGAACGGCCGGACCTACGCAGATGCGCCCGATAGAGAAGCGGGGCGAGAACCCTGTCATAGACCATGCGCGCGGCGGGCCGGATCACCGGGAGTGACACCAGACGCGCAAGCCAGCGATAGCGCGGCATCTCTTGCCAGAGCGCGACAAAGGCATCGACCCCGGTCAGGACCTGCCCATCCTTCAGGACATGCAGCCGCCTTGCGGCCGCGTCCCGGCTCACGCCCCAGCGGACCAGATCCGGCCCGGTCAGCGCGTCGAACCGCAGCGGCAGGCCCGACTTGCTGGCATACTCCCGGTAATGCCCGATCTCGAAGGAGCAGACGGGACATTCATCGTTGTAAAGGACGCGGGTTTCTTCGGTCATGACGAAAAAGCTAGCCCGGGCCTCGCCCGCGTCGCTGCGCCCTTCGGTCGCGGCCCTCAGCGCCGCTTGCGGGCCGCCGCGCCGCCGCCCCCCGCCCAGAACGTGACCCCGATCAGGAAGCCGAAATCATACCAGCCCCCCGAATTCGGCACGCCGTAAACGGCCACGCTGTCGGAAAACCACGTCAGCACAAAGGCAAAGGGCGCCACCGCCCCGTCGAACAGCCCCCAGAAAAACCCGCGCGTTCCTTCGATGGCCAAGGGCGCCGTGGCGCAGGCGGAGAGGACAAGAAAGGCAAGGAGAGGGATGTAGCGGGTCATTGAGCGACGATGCGGCATGATATTTGTGGGTTCAAGCGGTTTGATGATCGGTCCGACTGGCGGATGTGCGGACATAGCCGCTATTCGCCCTCAGTATCGGAGCCGGCGGTTTTTCCCCGTGTCGTTCGTCTGATGAGAGATATTGGCAAAACAATAACTGCGATGATTGCTACGAGAATTCCACCAAAGAAGTGATGTAGCTTACTGCCCGCACGCCAAAATCCATGGGCTAACGTTGACGTGACCAACAATATGCTCGCAATTAGTTTGCGCACGCAGCCCCCCAATCTCACCTTCTGTAGAGAGAAAGTAGCAGAACCGATTCTAGGGTCAGGATTCATAACCAGTAGATGACGGTTGCAGCAAGTGCGATGGCTGAGAGAAACACCTTGGGACAGCGGTCATAGCGTGTCGCCACGCGTCTCCAATCTTTGAGCCTGCCGAACATGATCTCGATGCGATTGCGCCGTTTGTATCGGCGCTTGTCGTATTTCACCTTCGTCGTGCGC